>QFCE01000719.1_pt1:57500-288673 | contig 288673 bp, 278 predicted proteins | sample 5346091 | NCBI WGS metagenome assembly QFCE01 (sample SAMN09062252, study PRJNA434731) | Human gut metagenome, whole genome shotgun sequencing project. | isolation source: stool timepoint A chromium assembly | host: Homo sapiens | collected 2015 | reverse complement strand
TGTTTCCTTATATAAATGCAGTTCTTTTTCTTCACTGCTATTTGATTTATTCATTAGAATGTCCCCCTATCTTTTTCAATTTAACAAAAAATAGGCTCATCAGACGGTTTTAGCAAACCTCACAAGAATTTCACTTCCGCATGGTTCTCATGCAGCTCTACCCGTTGCCTGCGACGCTTTTAACGCTCGGACTACGGCGGTAAAGGAGTATCATTATACCGCTATATGGATTGTGGCGGCAGAGTTGCTAAGTCTGCTTTGGAACGCTGATAATTCTCGCTCGTTTTGTCCCTCCTTTCGGTCATGGCGTATCAGCCCAACGGCTCCCCATATATCGAATGTATCTGATTTGCCTTATGCTGCGTCGCCGTTCTATTGCGCCGCTTTCTTTGTCAAAGAGCAGAGGGCTGTCCTGCGATATGGAACGGAAAAGGGGGAAGCGTTCCAATACCGCGTTGGTTTATTCAGCCCTAAATGTGAGGATTGCCCTCATCAGTCTTGCTTGCAGCCTTTCACGTATTTCTTCGTCTACTCCAAAATAAACATTTCCTCGCTCATCATAGAGCTTCCGCATGGAAAGACTTGCTATGTAGCCGCTGAAATGCTGCAATACAATCTTCATTGCGTCCGGGTCGCCTTTGCTCGCCGCCAAAATAACGGGATAGGGAACAAGGGCATTTTCCGGGTAGTCGTTTTGATTACCATTCAATCCATTCATCAGCGTTTTCCTCCAAATATTTTTTTAACTGCTCAAAGGAGCTTGTCCGGCGATACTGTACCGTACTTCTTGAGATATTGAGCTGCTTTGCGATTTCTATATCAGTCAATCCCCCAAAGTAATACAGCAGTACAATTTTGCGCCGTTCTTCGGGTAAAGCCCGGATAGCTTCAAGCAGCAGTTTTGGGGTTATTTCTTTTCCTGCCATTTGATAAGACGGCTCTGCTTCTTCGTCTTGAAAATACTTATCGACGGTATAAAGCTGCCGTTCCTCATGCAAGGCAAGGTTGGAAAAAGTAACCTCCCGAACTCTGCGCCGACGAATTTCTTCATGGGCGTTGCACGCTTCATTGTGCAGCACTGATTTACAGAACTTTTGAAACGCACATTGCTTTTCAAATTCCCTGCGATTAGGTGTCATGGTGTTCACCTCCTTTCTGCCGAAAGGCGGTAGTACCTCCCCTTTTCGCGGGATAATACAGACGACTTTTTCAAACGCCGGACGAAAGCGAAAATTTCTTTGAAAAATCTTCTGTAAAATGCAAAATGCGCCCATCTGCAAACGGCAGACAGGCGCATAGGAATAATAAAAAGTATTTAGATGATTTGATAGTTCATATCTAAGGATAGAAATATCCCCGGTGGCGGTCGGGCTTTTTTTGATAAGCTGAAAGGTGTCGTACTTTGTCGATACGCTCTATATATCATGGCGGCTACCTCCATTAGCCGCCGTTTTTTTACAGTGTTCGGGTCGTCGTAGACTTGCCAATAGGCAAAAAGAAAGCGGCGGCTCTGAAAATCAAAGCCGCCGTAATTTAGAAATAGCGCGTGAAGATACCTCTGCTTTGCGACGGCTTTTTTTCTTTTGCCGTCGTCCGGCAGATTGTAGTTCTATTCTTTACCTATATGCTATATGGAAAGTTTGTAGATTTCATAAAGATTTAAAAAAATAATGAGCGATACCGCAGTACCGCCCACTACTTTTAATATGGAATTTTGATAATAACCTGTGCGCCGCCAGTCTTTTTAGAATTGCTTAAAACAAGCTGCCCGCCATGTTGCTTGATAATGCTGCTTGTTATATAAAGTCCCATACCAAAGTGCATATTAGAAGTACGGCTTTTGTCGCCCATGAAAAACTGTTCCTGTGCATGATGTAGGGCCTCCGGCGTGAAGCCGCCTCCCTCGTCCGTTATAGATATATGCAAAAAGCAGTCAGTTTTTTGCACCGTTACATAAATTGTCCCCTGTGGTGGAGAATAGTCTAACGCATTGCTTATCACGTTCATAATTGCCCGTTCCAACAGCAGCTTATCCGCCTTGAGTGTACCTAGGTTACCCCCCGTTTCCAGTTGCAGACAAATTCCTTTGGTAAGGCATAAAGAGCTTGCCTGCGCTTCAATCTGACCCATGTAATCAGCTATATCAAATCTCTCCAAATGAAGCTGATACCCGGCGACTGTCTGGGAAATGTCAATTAACGCTTTAATATAAATGCCTATCCGCTCGGAGCTTTCAGTGATGTAACCCGCATATAGACGTTGTTCGTCGTCAAGCTCCGTTTCATTTATCAAATCAATATTTCCTGGAATGACGGTCAGAGGTGTTTTCAAATCGTGAGCGAGTGCTGCAATCTGTTCTCTCTGTAACTGTTCCGCGTTCCATTGCTTCTCTAAAGATATTTTCAGATTATCTTTCATATTTGCAAAAGAACAAAGTACATCCTCAAATTCTTTGATTTTTGAATGTCCCACTTCAAAACCAAGATTTTGTTCTGCTACCTGCCTTGTCGCTTCAAAAAGTGGGGAGAGCTGCGTCCTCATATTTTTTGCAAACTTCGCTGTCAATATCACGCATACTGCAATACAGTTGATTGCTATAAAAATATAAAGTAGAATTTCCGGTGAGGGAAAATGCTCATAAAGCCATTCATTTGTAAACTGTGAACCTATGTAATATTGCAGCACCACATATTCATTTTCGCGGGTCACAAGCAAATACTGTTTGTTGAGGTTTGTATTTATCTTCCCGGATATTGCGTATTCCATAGCCCGGTCTAAATCGTCACCCTCTAAGGTCGTTTCCGTCACTTGATAATTTTTATCCAGCACCAAATATTTACAGCCCATAGGAAGCTGCACATCTGCCAAATCTGGCGTTGCGGCAATAACAGGAGCAAGGTTTTTTGTGATGCGTTCTGAATAATCCGCATAGGTAATAAGCTCTGTACTGGTTCCGGCTAAAATAAGACTGAATGGTATTGCCACCGCACCTATTAGTCCAATCAGCAGCATACATAAGAATTTCCAAAAAGACGCTTTCAGTGATGTTGTTTTTTTCATTCCCATTTATACCCAATCCCCCAGACTGTCGCTATCGGCTGAATATCCAGTTTGTTCAATTTTGACCGGATATTCTTGATATGAGTAGAAATTGTAGAATTATCACTGTCGCCCTCTAAGCTGAAAACAGCTTCGTAAATTTGTTCTTTTGAAAATACCTGTCCTTTATTCCTTGCAAGATATTCACAAATCAGATATTCGCTTTTCGTTAAGGCAACAGGCGTGTTATCCACCCGTAATTCTTTTGCAGATAAATCAATTTTTATGCGGTCAAAGGTAAGTGCGGTATGTCGTTCCCTACGTTCACGCCGTAAGTGGGCGTTTACTCTCGCCCGCAATTCTGCAATGCGAAATGGTTTTGTCAGATAGTCGTCTGCTCCCAGACCAAGCCCAAATGTGATGTCATGCTCCATTGTCTTTGCTGTCAGAAAAAGAATAGGACAGTCTACAAGGGAACGAATTTTATCACAATAGGAAAAGCCGTCTACATCTGGCATCATAATATCCAGTATAATCAAGTCATATCTGTTCAGCTTATCAAGTGGTACTTGTGCGGCAGAGGTATAAGCGGTCACGAAATGTCCGTCCTTTTGCAGCCCGTTTTTGACAAGCTCTAAAATAGCCCGTTCATCATCAATCATAAGGATTGCCGCCATATTGTTGCCTCCTTTCGTTGTCCTTTTTAGTATAGCACAAGCTACAAGGGCAGGAAAGCTGTCATTGTCGTTTTGCAATATAGTAGTTATTATTTACCTCGACCGCAACAGCTTCCGCTTTATCGGTTCCGTAAATCTCATAGACATCTGTGTAAAACCAACACTCTCGCCCCTGTCCGGCATTTTCCCCGTACCAGTCAATCTTGCTTAAATCTTCTTTTGACAAAGGGATTTTCGTTTCTGTATCGAATGTAACACTTTCAGCAAGAATATCAATGTAGCTGCCTAATTCATCATCTGATACCATATCAGACGTTACTTGATAAACCGCCCCGCCCCAAAGAAGCTGTGTCGCATTTTCTGGATTGACTTCAAAGCTGTCATTTATAGATTCTTCTGTTTTCTTAAAATCAAAAACAGTATCGCTATCTTTGACATTTTTGCTGATAACAGCTTTATGATACCCTCCGTTTACATCTACAATAAGATAATCGTCTGCGTTAGGAGCCGCATATACATTGAGAAAAGGAATAATGTAAGCGGCTTTTGGTGCTTTCTCCGCCAAATCCGCTAAGGATTGAAAAGTCACCGTTTCAACATTTTCTTGCAGCAATATTTTTCCGTTCTCGTCTATGGCAGCAAGCTGCCGGATATATCCAATCCATTCTCCAAGCCCGCCATTTGATACGGTATCTGCCAAAATGGTGTAATCGTTACCTTTATAGGAAAAACGTGTTACATTTTCCGTATTCAAATAGCATTGTTCCTTGTCACTGGAATATTCTTCGATTCTGTCCTGTAAAGTACAGCCTGCAAGAGAAAAGCATACAACAAAAGCAAACAGCAAGACGATAACCATTTTTCTATTTTTATTCATAATTTTTCCGTCCTTCCCAATGAGAAAACCATAATAAGGTCAGCAACAAGCCACCTGTCGTTAATGCTGCAATCCATATTTTTTCCGTTCCATAGTTGAAAATTTGTCGGCTCAAAATATCCTGTACCCAATTCATAGACCATGCAAAGGGGATATACCGGGCTACACCTTTCAGCTCAATATTGCTATACAAGATACATTGCAGACTTTCAAACACGCCCCAAAACAAGGATAACCCTAATCCAAATTTGAAGCTAAGAAACAGGTGCAAGATGTATATTATCAAATTACAAAAGACCATCCCGGCGGCGGCTCCAATCAGCATTCCGAGCTGCACTGTACCAGCCATTCCCAAAAGATGTATGCCAATCACAAATAACAGGAACAGAAAGAACAATGCAAATACCCCCGAACTATAAAGATAAGTTAATTTTGCAAGCATATTTTTGTGTCTGTTTGGTACAGCAAGCAGCGTTTGGAAGTGTGAAGCCTTTTCTTCCAGTGCAACGTTCAGACCAACAATAACGCTTATCAACAACGGAAAAAACGTTGTCGTAATTTCCAATATCATTTTGAGCTTTTTACTGTCTTCGGTGCTGGCATACTGGGAATAGTAAGCAAGAAATAACAATGCCCCCATAACGGGTACACAAAAATGAATAGCCCAAAACGATGTATGCTTCGTTTTTTCCTGTTCAGAACGAAGCGCATAAATAAAACCCATTTCTGTCTACCTCCCTTTGGAAAAATCCTTTGCGTCGGCATAGGATAAAATAAGAAACAAGAGTATTGACAATGAAATGGAAATCATAATGGCTATAGAAAATCCACAATTCCCCGCATAAGTTCCGTTTATTTCAATTCCCATAAGTGGCTCTGCCAGTTTTGCTGCCCAACAATACGGTACAAACCACCATGCTATTGTATTTCCTAATGCGGTAGCAGTAGATAGGACAATCCCAAGTATTGTATTTAACACAATCGGCACAAACATTCCCGTTTTGCGTGCTAAGTACAGACACAAAGGGATTTGCCAGACAGACGCAAGGATAATTCCGATACTTCCTGTAATGCTGTGTAAAAGAGAATATACTGCCGTTGCCGGAGCAATGATATTACTGATAGAAATAAGCAATGCTAAAAATATCGCTGAAACAAGCAGTTTTTCGGCTAAGATAATGCCCTTAGCAAATTCAAATCTCGAAAGATTTACAGGCATAGAAAATACTGAATAGTATTTCCCGGCGTTTTCTTCTTTTCTGTGTGACAAAGAACACAAAATTGCGATTGCTCCCGGAAGCAGGAACGCATACCACCAGTAAAGCGTCATGTACTGATACCCCATATATCCACCCATAAGCCACGCAAAAATAGCCGTAATTAGCGGAACAATGAAAATCAGTTTGTTCGATATTGTCCTCTTGAATTTCAAATGTTCTGATTTTAGATAGTCCATGCCTTAACCCTCCCTGTGATTGCTTTTTACAACGTCCATAAAAAGCTGTTCCAAATTTTCGTTTGCATTAAGTTTCCCCTCATAACCTAAGACGCCGCCCGCAATAATGCCGATGTGGTCAGCGGTCTGTTGTACCTCGGAGAGAATATGACTTGATAAAATAACGGTAATACCCTTTGCAGGAAAGGAACGGATAAGCTCTCTAAGTTCTTCAATCCCAATCGGGTCAAGCCCGTTGGTTGGTTCATCAAGTATGAGCAGCTTCGGGTTGTTTAGTAATGCAACTGCAATTCCAAGACGCTGTTTCATACCAAGAGAAAACTGTCCGGCTCTTTTCTTGCCTGTTTCCGTCAGCCGGACGATTTGCAGCACTTCGTCAATCCGCTTATCTGTCAGCCCTAAAATAGTAGTCCTTACTTTCAGATTTTCATAGGCGGTCAAATTTTCATAAAGCGGCGGCATTTCAATTAACGCTCCGATATGGTTTAAGTCGCTGCGTTTCCATGCGTGGCCGTCAAACTCAATACTCCCAGATGTGGGCCTCAAAATACCTGTTATCATTTTGAGTGTTGTAGATTTTCCGGCTCCGTTTGGTCCTAACAATCCATAGACGGAATTTCTTTCAATGTTCAGCGATATGTTATTTACGGCTGTCTGCCCGTTGAACGATTTGCAGAGATTTGTTGTTTTCAAGATTATACTCATATTTTGTACTGTCCTTTCTTTTGATTATGCTAAAAGGATAACTGCAAATTTTGAAGATTTCATAAAGAATATAGAATTTCTTAAATACATAATAGGAAATATTTTGGCTAATGATATGTACTGTGTAAACATATCCAAGAAGAAAGAGGAACAGTAAAATGTAACTGGGTGAATAAATATGGCAAAAAGACCGGTAGAAAAATATGACTTCAAGGCATTTGGAGAAGCTATAAAAGCTGCGCGGACGGGGCGCAAAGAAAGCCGCAAACAGGTAAGTGATGAAATGTATATTTCTCCTCGCTATCTTGCAAATATCGAAAACAAAGGACAGCACCCCAGTCTGCAAATCTTTTTTGAGCTTATGCTCCGTTACAATATATCCGTAGACCAGTTTCTTTTAGATACGCCTGCCGAAAAAAATACAAAGCGGCGGCAGCTTGACGCTCTGCTTGATGATATGAGCGATAACGGCATACGGATTGTAACAGCAACTGCAAAAGAAATTTCAGAAGTCGAAAAAGAGGACAAATAAATGTCCAGTAAATTAAATAAGATTTAGGAAGCGTTGTAATCTTTGCAGATTGCAGCGTTTTTCTTTTGCTCTTTTTTGGCATACTGGGAGTTCCGTTGTAGTGATAAGTGAGGAAAAACTTTCTTAGCAAGCATAGGAAAAGAGTACCCTTTTCCGTATTTTCGCCCTCCCGTCCTGCGGTGCGTCGGTTGAAAATTGCTTGTTGGGAAGTGTCCCAAACCCTCGGAATGGAAAGGAGTGATTGCATGAATGGACGCAAAAGAAAAATACAAATCAAATTCTATGTAACAGAGGAAGAACGGGCATTGATTGAGCAGAAAATGAAGCTCGTCCCCACCCGGAACATGGCGGCGTATCTTCGCAAGATTGCCATTGACGGCTATATCATTCAGACAGACCATAGTGATATAAAAGCCATGACAGCAGAGATACAGAAAATCGGGGTCAACATCAATCAGATTGCAAAGCGTGTCAATGCGACAGGCAGCGTTTACCAAGAGGACATAGAGGAAATAAAGGGGGTGCTTGCGGAGATATGGCGGTTACAAAGATTAAGCCTATTAAAAGCACGTTGAGCAAAGCCCTTGACTATATCCAAAACCCGGATAAAACAGACGGGAAAATGCTTGTGTCCTCCTTTGGGTGCAGCTATGAAACGGCAGATATTGAGTTTGGATTTACGCTTGCACAAGCCATAGATAAGGGAAACAATCTCGCCCACCATTTGATACAGTCCTTTGAGCCGGGAGAAGTAGATTATGAGAAAGCCCACGAAATCGGAAAGCAGCTTGCCGACGCGGTAACAAAGGGACAGCATGAATACGTCTTAACTACCCACATAGACAAAGGGCATATCCATAACCATATCATTTTTTGTGCGGTCAATTTTGTTGACTACCATAAGTACAATTCCAATAAGCGCAGTTACTACGGCATACGGAACATGAGCGATAAGCTGTGCCGGGAAAACGGGCTGTCTGTTGTCGTTCCGGGCAAAGGCAGCAAGGGAAAAAGCTATGCAGAATATCAAGCGGAAAAGGTCGGTACAAGTTGGAAAGGCAAGCTGAAAATTGCCGTTGATACGCTTATCCCCCAAGTAGCAAGTTTTGAAGAATTGTTGCAGCGGTTACAGGCAGCGGGCTATGAGATAAAGCCGGGAAAATATATCTCCTGCCGCGCTCCCGGACAGGAACGGTTTACCCGCTTAAAAACCCTCGGTGCAGATTATACAGAGGAAGCAATCAAAGAACGGATTGCAGGCAAGCGCACAAAGGCAGCGAAAGCTCCCAAAGAGCAGCGCGGTGTATCGCTGCTTATCGACATTAAAAACAGTATCAAGGCACAAGAAAACCGGGGCTATGAACAGTGGGCGAAAATCCATAATCTGAAACTGGCTGCAAAGACCATGAATTTCTTGACGGAACATCAGATTGAGCTGTACGCGGATTTAGTCAACCGGATTGAAGAAATAAATGCAGAAAATGAAAAGACAGCAGACGCATTAAAGAGCGTGGAGAAACGTCATGCAGACATGGCGGTGTTGATGAAGCACGTTACCACCTACCAAAAGACAAAATCAGTCTATGAAGCATACCGCAGGGCAAAGGATAAGGACGCATACCGGGCAAAACAGGAAAGCAGTCTGATACTCCATGAAGCAGCGGCAAAGGCACTGAAAGCGTCGGGCATTACCAAACTCCCCAATCTCGCCGCTATGCAGGAAGAATACAGGAAGCTCCAAGCGCAGAAAGAAGCTCTTTACGCTGATTATGGAAAACTGAAAAAACAGGTCAAGGAATACGACGTTATCAAGCAGAATATAGACCGTATTTTACGGCAAGGAAAAGAACCGGAACGGGATAAAGAAACAGAACGCTACTAAACACAATTGTTTTGGTAGATTTGCAGGTAAAAGCATGATATAATCTTTTATAATTTAGAAAGTGGGTGAGTTTATGGTAACTTTTTATGAAGCAAAACAACTACTCTGTAGAATACTTGGTGGTAGAAATATAGAAGACAATGATGATGACATAACTATTGAGCTTCGTCCTTTTAGAGAACAACATGAAAAAATGCAATTTGTGATTTCTAATACTGAATTATACGAACTATATAATAGAGTCGCCGCCATGAATAATAACGGTTTAGAGCTATATACTGGAAATCATTATGAAATAGCAATAGATTTAAACCACCCTATAATACGTCGTCAAGAATTTCCTGTTATTTCAGAGGACTCTATAAATGGCATCGAATATGAGTTGGGCTATCCAACAGTTGAATATAGTTTTTATCTACTGATGTTAGTAAAGAATGCTATGAATCAGCAGCAAGGACGTAATAATAAAATACCACCTATGCGTTTAAGACGCCCTTTTGATAGACGCTTTGTTGACGATTGTGAAAATACTTTAGATACCTTACTACCACGAATAGTAGGTGAATTGTCTTTGAAAATAAAAAATACAAATGTTTATGTAAAATCTCTAAATGAATTTAATAATTTTAAAACTTCATTTGTATTTGAATTTATGTATAAAACAGGAACTTCTCTTGTTGAGTTTTTAGACATTACTGATATGTTTCCAATGGATAACATTATGCGTAATAGACTTGACACAATTCAAATTGATACTCCGCCATTAAGAAAATATAGCGAAGATGTAGTAGATTATTATAAGCAGGCATTAGCGTCAAATGACCCTTATATTAAATTTATTTCTTTCTATCATGTTATGGAATATTTTTATGATGAGGTGTTCAAGCAAAAACTAGTAACTGATTTGAAAAATAAGATTACACACCCTGATTTTTCGTATAAAAATGAAGATAAAATATATGAAATAGCATTGTTCGTAAAAAATAGATTACGTATGAATGATGAAACAGGTCAAGGTAATGAATTAGAATCTTTAAAGTATGTATTAAATGAGTATGTTTCTATTGATGAACTCAAAACAAGAATAAGTGTAATCAGTATAAATGCACTTAACTATTATCAAACTAATAAAGTTGCCTTTTGCAATGCACCTATTATTAGTTGGTCAGATTCACAAGGTGTTTTTACACAAATTGCAAAGCGAATATATTTTACACGAAATTCATTAGTACATAGTAAAAGTGGAAAGAATAAAGAGCGTTATCGTCCATATCAAGATGAAAAACAGTTACAATTAGAGATTCCTCTTGTTAAAGCAGTAGCAGAAGCAATCATTATCAATTCAAGTAAAATCATATAAAAAAGCGGACGCAGCAGCCATGTAATCATAGCCGCCGCGCCCGTTTTTATGAGTGTAGATAATTTGATATGTTACGCAGTAGAACCCTGATTTCAAGGGAAAAGGTATGCTGTATCGTCTATGCCAGTTTCACGCCCTTTATGCCCTGTAAATCAAGGCTATTTTCGCCCCTATTGCGTAACCGCCGCACGTCGTTTCCTCATGCGCTCCGCTGCCTGTCTGCGGGTAATGCGTTTCCGGCAGTCCGGGCAGTATTTGACGCTGTTTGATTTTGATACAAAAAATGTGCCGCACTCGGTACAACGCTTTTTGTCCTCGGTTTTGAAAAGCTCTGCATACAGCAGCTTATCAAGAGGAAGTACGGCAATCTGAAACCACTTGCATAAAAGCGAATAAGAAATAAGCTGCGGGCAGACACATTCCTCTCCGTCGTCAAGTAAGATACAGTGTCCGCGCTCGCAGTTGCAGCACTCCTTTTTTACAAGGCTGTTGACTTTCCGGCTCTGCGGCGGCGTAAGCCGCTTACCCCCTGTCATACCTCATCAGCGGCGAAAATGGCAAGCTCCGCATACTCGTTTTCTGTTAATGGGGAGATTTTCTGTAAGGTGCGTTCTGCAAAGGGGCGCATATCCTCGTCCACGAATGGCAGCGCAGCCGTCATATTTTCCATAAGCTGTGCCTTGCTTCCCTCATGGTAAATACTCAACAGGTTCATTTCTTCAACGGTCAGTCTAATCATGCTCATACCTCCATTTCGTGATGTTTTGATTTTACTGTCTTTTTCGGGACTTTTGGGGATTTCTCTGTTTGTAACGTAAGCGCAAAATAATTCGACGGATTGTGTTGCCCTAAAAATGAATCCATAATAATCATTAGAAAATGCAAGCATTTCACTTCATCTTCTCTTGCCAGAAATGATAGATGCGAGCATTTTACTCTATCCGATTTATGGAGGTGTGCTCATGAGAAGCAAAAGAATACCTGCCGAAGAACAATACCGTCTCATCATGGAATGCCGTCAAAGTGGATTGACAGATCATCAATGGTGTGTGGAACACGACATCAAACCGGGGACTTTTTACAACTGGGTAAAAAGGCTGCGTCAGAAAGGTTGTGTGGATTTGCCAGCGTCAACCGGACGCAGCTATCGTGCACCGGAAAGCCAGGAAGTTGTCAGAGTGGATTTTCATGATACTGACCCGCTCCCATATGAACAGCCATTCAATGTGATTCCGGTAGCTACGGAAAGAAATAACCTTTCCGTAGCAGAGCCAATGAAGCTGTCTGTAGGAAGTTTTCATCTAACAATACCAAATGGAACAGATCCTCAGCTTCTGGCTCAAACGCTCCGCATTGTGAAGGAGTTGGAATGTTAGGGGATATCACAGCCGCCGATGAAATCTATATCGTAACAGGCAGAACGGATATGCGGAAATCCATTGACGGGCTGTGTGCTATTGTAGAAGAACAACTCCATATGGATCCAAGGCGAAGCGCCCTGTATCTTTTCTGTGGAAAACGTTGTGACAGGATCAAAGCTTTGCTCTGGGAGTCTGACGGATTTGTGCTGCTGTATAAACGCATGGAAGTCCAGGGCAGGTTCCGCTGGCCCAGAAATCAGCTGGAAGTAAAGCAACTGACCTGGCAGCAATTCGACTGGCTCATGTCCGGTCTTGAAATCGAACAGCCAAAGGCATTCAAACCTACGCAATGATCGTGTAAAAACTCTATGCCAACCAACAAAAATGGAGAGCTTTCCACACCCTGTATCATGTCTGCAATCCCTTGTAAATACTGGATTTTCTGCTTCTTTTTCATTGCTTTTTATGGTATAATAAGAGCAATGAAAAAGGAGCAGAAGACATATGGCCGATAATTCAAAAGATTCAAAAATCCTTGCGTACAAGGACATGATCAACCAACTGAATAAGACGATTTCCGCACAGACAGAACTGATCCAGTCTTTACAAAAAACATTGGAAGCAGACCGTCTGGAAAAAGAAAACCTTCGTCAGCAGATTGAATATCTCACGAAGAAACTCTTTGGTACTTCCAGTGAAAAACGGAAAGATATCGATGGTCAGCTGAATCTTTTTGATGAAGCCGAGCAGGAGGCAGATCTGACATGGAAACAGGAACTTTCTGATGACATCACTGTTCCGGAACATAAGCGAAAAGCACGACGGACACATACGGATCTCTTTAAAAATGTCCCTTCCTGCGATGAGATCATTTCTCTTCCGGAGGAGGAGCGGAACTGTCCAACCTGCGGAACACAGATGGAATGTATTGGGAAAGAATTCGTCCGCCATGAATTCCGGTTTACCCCTGCCAAAGGGAAAGTAGTAAATATCTATCGTGAAACCTATAAATGCCCGGAGTGTGCCATATCAGAGGAACACCCGGATGATCAGACATTTGTCAAAGCGCCTGTTCAGGAACCATTGATCCCAGAAAGTTATGCATCGGAATCCGTTGTAGGATGGGCAATGCACCAGAAGTACCAGAATGGTCTGCCATTAAACCGGCAGGAATCGGAATGGAAGCAGCTGGGTGTCCCATTAAGCCGGGCTACGCTTGCTAACTGGATCATTTACTGTGCCGAGAATTACCTCTGTCATGTTTATGATTATTTTCACCGTCAGTTACGGATGCGTAAATATCTGATGGCAGATGAAACCCGGGTTCAGGTACTGAATGAGCCGGAGCGCAATCCTGAAACAGGTTCCTGGATGTGGCTCTTCCGCAGTGGAGAAGATGGGCTTCCGCCGATCCTGCTCTATCATTACACAGAGACAAGGGCAAAGTTCCATGCAGCATCTTTCCTGCAGGGGTTCCGTGGATATCTGGAGACTGATGGATACCAGGGTTATAACAATCTGCCGGATATCAAACGCTGCTCTTGCTGGGCACATGTGAGACGTTATTTCACAGATGCCATACCGAAAGGGAAAGAGTATGATTACAGCCTTCCGGCGGTGCAGGGAGTACAATTCTGCTCCAAGCTGTTTGATTGTGAGCGGTACTCAAAAGCAAAAAATCATACTGCGGAGCAGAGAAAACAGTTCCGTCTTGAAAAGGAGAAGCCGATACTGGAGGCATTCTGGAATTGGCTGGATCAACAGCGTCCAAACAAGGGAACCCGTTTGGCGAAAGCGGTGAACTATGCCCAAAATCGGAAAGACACCCTGATGACCTATCTGGAAGACGGTCATTGCAGTTTATCCAATAATCTTAGCGAGAATGCAATCAGACCATTCACTGTTGGCCGGAAAAACTGGCTGTTCAGTGCCAGTCCGAAGGGAGCTGCCTCTAGCGCTATTGTGTATACAATGGTTGAGATGGCAAAAGCGAATGACCTGAATACCTACAAATATCTGACATACCTCTTATCACAGCGGCCAGACGCTAAAATGTCAGATGAACAGCTGGAACAGCTTGCCCCATGGAGCGAGACTGCGAAAGCGAACTGTCAAAACTAAACATAGAGTAAAACGCTTGCATCTATCATTTTGGTGCAAGCGTGATTCATGGGCAGCGTAGCAATATTTTGCGCTTACTTTGTAACTGCGCCCGGACAGAGGGACGGGACTGTTTCATCTCTTTATTCCTTTCGCTTTTATCTATCAGTGCATAAACGCCATGCCTGCCCTCCAACGTGGAAAAGGAAAGGCTTTTATAAGGGAGCATGGAAAACAGGCGTTCCATGTCCTTATCCGTTGCCAGTGGAACAAAATAGGGAGAAAGCTCCACTGCACAATGGGTCTTTTCGGGGCTGTCCGGTTCTCCAAGCCCTTTTACATTTTCTACAATCCGGCGGGCTTCCGTTTCAATCCGTCTGTCATGCAGGGCGGCGATATGTAACTGAAAATCCCCCTGTGTATGTGGTATTCGGTTTTGGTACTGTTCCCTCAAAAGGCTTTTTAAGGCTTCCGGGTTGTTTGCCTGTGCTTCAAAACGTATAAATTTTCCAAGCTGCGGGTCAGTGTCTATGTCAAAATATTGTCCGGCAGGCTTTGTCTGCTCTCCATGCTCATAAATCAGCGTGTAGTTGTCAGCAGGGATTGATTTTTCGATTACTTCCCGGAAATGCTGCAAATAATCCAGTTCATACAGATTGCCTTTGATTTTTTCCTGCTCTGTGCCTGTCAGTTCCACCGCATAGGCAAGGATAGTATCGCAGGTCTGTTCCCCGTAAAACCGCCATGTATTATGCTGCCTTGTGTCCTTTAGAAAAACGTCCCGTTCCCGGAAGCAGCACGTCCCGGACGGGCGGGAAAACCACAAAAGCCGTCTGTCCTCCGGGATAGGGCTTACCGCCGCTTTCTGCAAAATCTGTTGGTCTATATCAAAATCGCTCTGATAAAAAGCGGTGTTCTGTTTCATTATGGCTTCAAGGGAAGCGATAACGTCCACATTTTCAAATTTTTGTAACTTCATAGGTCAGCTCCTTTCCAAATCCTGTGTTTTTTGTCTTGCCTGTTTCTTCGGTGTCTGTTCTTTCGCTGCTTTAAGCTGCGCCCGGATAGAGGGCTTTTTCTCCGGTTCTGTCTGTTTCTTTTCTGCTTTGAGGGCTTCGGCGTATTCTGCAAGAGAAATCTGTCCTCCGGCTTTTGCCTTTTCCTCCAGTTCCGTAGCGGTCGGGGTGTTGTTTATCTGTCCGTCAATCATGTTGTAATTTTGCTCGGTGGTCTGCTCGGCAGCTTTCAGATAATTTTCCGGCTGCTCCTGTGCGGGTTGTTCCTGTGCAGCTACCGTTTGCTGCCGGATATGCCCCCGCTGTAACTCAGTCGGCTTTTCCCCGGTAAGGGGTGCAATCGCCTTGACATAATCAGCCGCATAGTAGGCGTTACTGGTAAGCTGCCGCTGCCATGCCCCGGCTTTGGGCGACCAACGGAAGCCATTGCTTTTTAAGGCTTCCCGCGTGGTTTCGTCCGGCTTATCCTCAAAGAAGATTTGCAGGCGGTTCGCTTCGGTGTTTGCTTCCACCTTGCCGCCGTCAAATTCCCAACCCACAAAACCGATTTCTTTTTGCTGTGAAAGAGATTTGATACGGTCTTTCACGCGCCGGATTTCTGCGCTATTGTTGGATAACGCCCAAGTCGCAAAGGGCTTGTCCCCCAAATGCCAACTGCTCGCCATGTCTGCTTTCAGTTTTTCAAGCTGTTCCGGCGACAAATGCGGGCAGCCGTCAAGGGTCTTATGCTTGCGGTAGTAGGCGTTTACGGCTTTCATGGTTTCCTGTGATTTTTCAAGGCTTTTCAGTTTCTTTTCTAACTTCTGTACTGCCTGCGGGTCGTCTGCGCTGATACCGCCCATACCGGTACTGCGGATTTTATCAAGAAGCCCCTGTATGTCCTGCCATTCCCGGTAATTGCTGTCGCGGGCTGCGTTCTGCTTTTCTTTCTTCCTTGTGGGGAAGTTAGAACCGCCTGCAATCAGGATAGAGGGAACACGCGCGTCAATCTCATAGCCTTTGTTCATGTTCGCCGCCAGTTTCCGGGCGTAAGTGTCAAGCAGGCTGTCGATTTTCTCATGGTACATCGGGTCTACCCGCTGTTTCTGCCTTTCTGCAAGTTGTATGGCTTCATCAACATAATGCCTGTATTCCGCCGTTGCGCTGCCTTGCTTATAATCGGAAAAGCTGTTTGCGTCTTTTGCACGTTTGGCGGCAGCTTCATTGATAGTGTAATAAGGTGCGGCGGGTGCAGCCTGTTCCGGCTGTGTGGTCTGTGGTGTTTCGCTGCTTGCGCCTGTATCATCTTCCGGCTCCGTTTGTGCTTCTTTTTCCTGTATCGGGGCTGTTTCTTTTGGAAGCTCCGGCGCGGCGGCTTCTGCTTCGGGCTGTGCCTGTTCGATGGTCTGCTCCTTATCCTGTGTCTGTTGGATTTCTGCAAAATGCCCGTCTATGGTATCAATCAGACTTGCGGCTGTGCTGCGGATTGTTTCAAGAGAGCCTTTTAATTCTGCAAGCTCTTTTCCGCTGCTCCACCCGGCGATATATCCAAAAGAATAATCCGACGTATCAAGCCCGTAGTGTTGGCAGACTGCATAGGCGACGCTTTCTGCCTGTACCTCGCGGGTGCGGCGGTCGGGGCGTTCCGGCGCGTCCTTGTCTATGTCATGGAGTGTCGCATGGGCGATTTCATGGATTGCAGTCTTGATGTTCTGCAATTCGTCCATGCCCTCGTTGATGATGATACGCTTTTCCTCATAATTGCAGCGTCCTTTTATACTGCCGCTTAGTGCTTCAAATTCCATAGCAAACGGGGAATTCTTTTCAAGGGCAGCAAAAAAATCCTTGTATTGTTCCACGTTGCCCGTCAGCTCATAGGTAAGGGTAGGCAGTTCTTTTCCCTCGGTCTGTGAAACATCAAAGACAGATACCACACGAAAGGCGGGTATCTTGATTTCTTTTTCCTCGGTAACAGGTTTCCCGTCCTTATCGAAAACAGGTTTTTGGGTGTCCGGGTCGATTTTTTCCACTTGCTTCTTGACGGTAAACGGGGACGGTGCAAGTATCTTGATAGCTTTTTCTCCCGGCTTTACATGGCGGTCAAATTCCTTTTCCCACTGTTTATAGCCTTTCACAAGGTTACCGCCCTGCATGGCGATAAGGATTGTATTGTTAAGGCTGTAATCATGGAATTTTGACATGGTACGCAGATAATCGGCGTAACGGTCGCTTTCATAAAGTCCTAAAATCCCTTGTTCCAGTCGGTCGGTAATCTCTTTCATTTTGTCGGCGGGCTTTTCAGAAGATAGGATAAGCGGGAAAACCGGGGGCTGCTCTATGGCAAGTGCAGGCTGTACGGCGGCTGCGTCAAGGTCTGCCTGTTCCTGCGGCTGCGGCGTTACCCGGTATTCCTCCGGCACGTCCCGCCCGTCGTACCACTGTGTAAAGGTGTTGCGGTTGTTGTAAATATAGCCCTGCTCGGTAAATCTGCCCCCGTCGTTGATAGCAGCGTCCCGCCCGTATTCCTCATACATGAAATATTTTTTTGCTTCTTCGGGCAGCTCCAACTCGTCCAGTTCCTCAATCAGATAATGCCCGTAATCTTCCTCGCTCTGTACGGACGGGTAAAGCCAGTAACAATCAAGGTTTTGTGCAAGGTTGATAATGTCCTGCAAGTCCCTTGTATGGTCGCCGTATGCCATAGCCGCAATAAATTTTTCCCTGTCGTCGTCAAACTGCATTTTCAAAAGTTCGCCCAAATAGTTCAGCTCGTCAAGGCTTTCAAGCTCGGTCAATTTCCCTGCCAGTCCCGCAATAGAGGACTGGTATTCTGTGATGTGCAGCTCCCCGTAGTTTTTGCTGTCTATGCCGATACGGTCAAAGACTTCTTTCAAATGCTCGGCAGTCGTGGGGAATGATACCCATTCGCCCGCAGGTCTGCCCTCGGTGTACTTTCCAAGATTAGAAAGATACCCGCTTAAAATCGTTTCTGCCATGCGTTCGCTCCTTTCGTTTTCAATCATACGGTGCATAAGTTCGTAGTCCTCCATTCTCATGCTCCCGTCAAAAATATAGGGGTCGGGTTCTTCGCCGTCCCGGTAGGCTTTTTCAGAGAAATGCAGCCCCGCAGCGTGGGCGGCGGCTCTTGCTTCCTCGATAAGTTCCGGCGGCAGCCTGTCGTCGTGGGCTTCGATAAATTCCCCGATATTGCTATATCCGTTTTCGTAGTGGCGGCGCACCCCGGCGGTCAGCTCGTCAAGGCTCATATCCTCACCAAGATAGCCGGAATAATAGCCGTTTACCACAACGGCAGCGGGGTCAGTCTGTTTGATTTCTTCCATGCGGCTTCTGTCCTCTGGGTAAAGGTAGTCGCCCATTTCAAGGTGGAAATATTCAGCGTTCCAAGAACGTCCCGTTTTCCAAAACGCCACCCAAGCGATACTGTCCCTTAATTCTTCTTGATAGTCCTTTACGGTGTCACGTAAACTTGCCATGTGTAACCTCCTTTCTTCGGTTTCAGAGGGTTTGGGAAACTTCCCAACAAGCAAAAATCCCCGCCGTTCTCGGTAGAGAAAGCAGGGATTTTACGGAAAAGGGTACTCTTTTCCTATGCTTGCTATTCAGTTATTTCTTCTTCGACAGTTCAATGCGGTAGTTGACGTATTTCCCGCCCGTATCAGCCAATACGATAGTTCCGTCGTAAGTTTTGCCCGTCTTTGGGGAATAGAGCTTCTTCACATTTACCTTGCCGGATTTTAAGAGCGCAGCGGCAATCTTAGGAGTAAAGGCTACTTTGCGTTCTTCAAAGAAACGGTCATTTTTCCACATGGTAAAGATACATTCTTTGTTGCTGCAATAGTAGTTTTTCTTTCCCTCATAGACAGGAGAACCGCAGCGGGGGCAGCTTCCCAACGCTTCCCGTTCCGGCTTGAACATTTGCGCCTTATCATCAGAAAGAAATGGATAGGTCTTTACCAGTTCCCGCGCCATGTTTTCGATACCCTCCATAAATGCGGCGGGGTCTGCCTTGCCTTTGGCAATCTGCGTCAGATTGTTTTCCCATTCTGCGGTAAGCTGCGGGCTTGTCAAGGTGTCCGGCAGGACGCACACAAGGTTGATACCGTCCTTTGTGGGAAGTAGCTGCTTGCCTTTTCGCTCCACAAAGCCGCCCTTTACCAGTTTTTCAATGACAGCGGCGCGGGTGGCGGGAGTTCCAAGCCCTTTGCGTTCTGCGTCCGGGTCGGTGTCCTCGCTTCCGGCGCGTTCCATAGCAGAGAGCAGCGACGCTTCGTTGTGAGGTTTTGGCGGTGTGGTGTCATGCTCCGTTACCGTTGCCGCCGGATTTTCAAAGGTCTGTCCCTCGGTAAACGGCGGCAGGGTCTTTTCTGTGTCGCTGTCTGCGTCGTCCGCTTCGGGCTTATTTTTCAGCATTGCCCGGTATTTTCGGTCAATGTCTTTCCACCCATCAGAAAGTACCGTCTTGCCCCTTGCGGTAAAGGACTGTCCGGCACATTCAAATGTAGCCATAACCGCTTCAAAGGTATGTACTGCGGCGGTCGCCATAAGTAGACGCGCCCCGGCAAGGGTAAGGATATTCCTTTCACTTTCCGGCAGCGTGGTAAAGTCAGTCTTTGCAAGCTCCATAGTGGGGATAATGGCGTGGTGGTCGGATACCTTTTTACTGTTCAGCACTTTTGCAAGCTCCGGCGTAAATTCCATGCCCTCCATAAAAGAAATTTTTTCACAAAGCAGCTTGATAATGCCCGCCGCTGTGTCGCCCATGTCGTCGGTCAGAAATGCGCTGTCTGTTCTCGGATAAGTAAGAAGTCTTTTTTCATACAGGGCTTGTGCAAGGTCAAGTGTCTGCTTTGCCGTATAGCCGAAAATACGGTTTGCTTCCCTCTGTAAAGAAGTAAGGTCAAAGAGCTTCGGCGGGGCTGCTGTCTTTTTCTCTTTCACAAGGGAAGTGCAGACTGCTTTTGACACTTCGCAAGCAGCTTGCAGCCTGTCAGCTTCGGAACGGTCAGACAGTTTTTCACTTGCAGCTTCCGCGCCGGATAAGGCAAGGCGCACATGATAGTATTTTTCTTTCTTGAACGTGGTAATCGCTGCGTCCCGGTCAACAAGCATTTTTAAGGTCGGGGTCTGTACGCGCCCCACATTCAAGGTATGGTTGTAAAGGACAGAAAAAAGACGGGTGGCGTTGATACCGATTAGCCAGTCAGCCTTTGCCCTGCATAATGCGGAAGCAAAGAGCGCGTCGTATGCTTCGCCGTTCTTCAGATGAGAAAATCCCTCTTTAATAGCGGCTTCTTCCATTGAGGAAATCCACAAGCGGCGCATAGGCTTCCTGCACCCGGCAACTTCATAGACAAAGCGGAAAATGAGTTCTCCCTCGCGCCCTGCGTCGCAGGCATTTACCACTTCGGAAACGTCTGCCCGGTGCATAAGTTCCTTTAAGGTTTTGAATTGCTTTTCTTTGTCAGAAGCAACGGTGTATTTCCATTCCTGCGGCAAAATCGGTAAGCTGTCATAGCTCCACTTTTTATACTGTTCCCCGTAGGCGGCAGCTTCGGAAAGCCCTACCAAATGCCCCACGCACCAAGAAACAAGATAGCCGCTTCCTGTGAGAAATCCGTCTTTTTTCTCTTTTGCCCCAAGTACGGCAGCGATTGTCTGTGCCACACTGGGCTTTTCTGCGATAACTAAAATCAATGATAATTCCTCCTTTTATCGTTCGGTCTGTCGTTTGTTTTCCAGTTTTCTGATACAGTACCCCACACAAGGGGACTGCCCCTTGTAAGGGCAGCCCGCGCAACGTGGGGAAGAAAGCTCCGGCGGGGATTTTTCCCCTTTGCCATAGTCCGGCTTCTGTATCATCATTTTTTCAAAGGGATTGTCGGTAAACAGGGTCATAGAGTTTCGTCCTCCGTTTCTTCCTCTTTGGAAACTTCCCCGGTATCTGCTTCCGGCTCGTCCTCGTCGTAGTCCTCAAAGTCAAAATCTTCAAGGTCGGTGCTTCCTTTCACGTTCTGCTTCGGTTTTATAAACTTAAAGTAGTAGAACGCCGCGCCGCCACCAAGCAGCACAAAGAGGACTAAGGCAAGTACCGCGCCGGGATTGCCGCCTTTTTCTTTGGGTTCTTCCGGCTGCTCGGTGGGTGTTGGGGTAGGCTCTTTGCCAGTGCAGCCTGTCAGGGCAGTTGCACATACCGGGCAGGACGTATTTACTTTTCCGGCTTCGCATTTTTTCATACAGTTGCAGACTTCCGGCTTTTTCGTGGCTTCCCCGGTTTCAGTCAGTGCCATAAGGTCGGCTTCGTCCACTTGATTAAGGAAATGTACGGTCTGTTCCCCCTCGGCTGCCCGGTCAATGAGGATATAAAAATAGTTGCCGTCTTTGGTGGTAACAGTAATAAGCTGCTTATTGCCGCCGAAATCGTCCACCAGTGTTGCGTTGCCCTTTGGGGTAAGGGGCGGGGTTTCCGGTTCTTCCACAACTACATTGCTGTCGTTGGTCGCGTCCTCTGTGGGTGGCTCTGTGGCTGCGCCCTGTGCATAGGCAGGGACAGAAAAACCGCCCATAAGGATAAGGGCGGCACAAAAGGCGGTCATAGTCTTTTTCAGTTTATTCTTCATCTGCATTTTCCTCCTGTTCTTCGTAGTCTACGGCTTCATCAGAAACAGGGGCGGCACTCATACCGGGAATACCGCCGCCGGACAGCATAGTGTTCAGTTCCTGCGGGGTCAGACGCATAGCTCGTACAAGCTGCACGATTTCAAGGTTTTCCGCTTCGGTTTTCTGCGCTTCCAGTCCTTTCAACTTGTTCTGATACTCTGTGATTTTCTCGCGGGTCTTTGCGATTTCCTTATTGATACGGTCGATTTTGTTGTTTGCCATAGGTCATTTCTCCTTTCTTTTTGGGGCTGTTTTACCAGTTCATCAGCCCGTAGCCTTTGATACATTGATAGTTAAGGTCATAGCTCTTTATCTTGCAGGCGTCGCCGGAATTGCCCTCAACGGTATAGACGCGGCTGCCGTCCCTGCCAAGCACAAGCCCCACATGGTCGGCAACGCCGTCTAAATCCCAGTCGAAAAAGATAGCGTCGCCCGGTGCGATATTCTCATAACCCCGCGCGCCCCATTGTCCCCTTGACTGAAACCAAGGAACGCCCTGCCATTCGCAGCCTGCAAAGCGGGGTTCGCTTTTTCCGGCTTGATTGTAGCACCATGACACAAAGCAGGCGCACCATTCCACGCGGCTGTTAAAACCGTACCAAGACCAGTAAGGGTAGCCGCCCACGTTTCCGACTTGCTGCTTTGCAAGCTCCATAAGCTCCGGGTTTCCGGGACGTGTGCCGTTTACAAATTCCACACCACTTAAATCCTCGGAAGGGCTTCCGTCGGGAGAGCCGCCGCCAAAAATCAACGGTTTGTTGCCCTGTGTCTGTAAGTACACCTTGAACATTTCAAACTGCTGTGGGTTCAGCAGTTCTTCCGCAAGGGAAGCAATCGGCTTGTTTGTCAGCTTCACATTTAAGATACGGTATTCGTATTCTTCCTCGTTGCCCTCCTCGTCGGTGGTGGTGCGTATCTCGATTTCTTCCGTCAGCGTCAAGGTGTACTGTAAGCCGAACAGCCGCTTTAGCTCTGCCTGTGCGCTCTGCGGGGTGTAGCTCTGTAAAAGAGCAGTCAAGTACGACGCTAATTCGTGGGGGTTATGCCCGATAGTGTCAAGGTCATAACGGTATTCATCATAGCCGGGGTGGGTGCTTTCGATAGCGTCAATTTCCTGTTGCAGCTCATTTTCCATTGCGGCATAGCTCTGTTCCGTTGCCACAAGGTCGCTGTCCTCAGACGTGTAGGAAGTCCCTAACACGCTGTTCATGCTGCCGGAAAACATTGCCCCGCAGGAGGAAAGCCCTACGGATACCATGATGAACAGAAGCAGCGCGGCGATAGCGATTATCACGCCTGCCGGGTGTCGTCCTGCAAAGGCAGCCGCTTTCTTTGCTGCTGTTTGGGACGCTCCGGCGGCTGCTTTGGCGGTGGCTGCGCCGCCTTTCTTTACGGTCTTTGCATACTGGCGTTTGATTTTCTGTTTCTGCATGAAGCGGGAAAAGGGATTGCTTGTAAGCTGCGGGTTTTCCTGCAAGGCTTTGTGATACTGGAAATTGACGTTTGCCTTAAACGCTGCCTGTTCTGCCTTTGCCGCGTCCCGGTAGGGTTTCAGCTTATGGCTGCGGTAGCCCTGTTTTAATTTTCTTGTCCCGTACCTTGCGCCGCGCTCGGCAAGTTCCTCCGATTTATGCGCGCCCTCCACGCCGGAATTGTCTTTCTCGACACTGTGGATTTTGTTGTGAACAAAAATACCCGCTTCCTGCGCGGGGCGGGATAACGGGTTACTGTGGGCTTTGCCGCCGGGTATCGGCTTTTCCTGTTCTTCAAAGCGTAAACGGGTCTTTGCCTTTCCGGTGGTTTCCTCAAAGGTGCGCTCTTTTACCAGTTTCTTCTGCTTCGGGATAGCTGCCTTTGCCGCGTCCAGTTTGTCAGCTGCTTTTTCCGATTTTTTGATGTAGGGTTGTAGTTCCGGCGTTTCCCGTTCCTCATCGGTAAACTGCAAGCGGGAAGTTGAAGTACGCAAAACAGCCGCTTCCTGTGCTTTCTTGACTGCTTTCTTGACTGCCTTTTTGCTTGCCTTTCGGGTATGGGCTGCGTCAAGGTGTTCCATGACGCGCTCTGCGGTAGCGGTGTCCGGCTGTGAAAAGTCGCTGTCTGCTTCCCGGCTGCTGATACGCTCGGCAGTCTGCTGTGTTTCGTTGATTTCCACCGCACCGTCGCGGGTCATTTTCTGTGTGATTTTATCGCGTGGTTTTAATTGCTTGATAGTCCTGCACCTCCAATCCGCGCCCTCGCAAGGACGCAATACTCTGCATTTAATTCAATCCCGATATAATGGCGGTCAAGGCTTTTTGCTGCAAATCCTGTGGTTCCGCTTCCGAAAAACGGGTCTATGACAATCCCACCTTTGGGACAGCCCGCCAAGATACAGGTTTCCGCTAATTTTGGGGGAAAAGCTGCAAAATGCGCCCCTTTATAGGGAACGGTGTTAATCAGCCACACGTCCCACTTATTCCTCGTAGTCGGCATGAGCGCGTCGTCATAGTAGCCACCGTCCCGCGGTCGGTTTAGTCCCTGCACCTTTCCTTGTCCGGGTATTTCCTGTGTGTATTTGCTGTTGGTGCTGCGCGCTCTGCGATACCGTTCTGCGGTAGTAGGTGCTAAGGGTTCCGCAATGGCGGCAGCGTCATAGTAATATTTCTTTTCCTTTGAAAGCAGGAAGATATGTTCATAGCAGCGGGTCGGGCGGTCTTTGCAGCTTTCCGGCATAGGATTTTGTTTCTGCCATATAATATCGCTCCGCAGATACCACCCCTGTTCACGCAGGGAAAACGCTAAGAGCCAGGGAATACCGATTAAGTCCTTTTGCTTGCAGCCGGTAACGCGGCTGTTCCTTGCAATCCGCTGTCCGGTGCGCCCTTTTGGGTTTTTCGGGTCAGCATAACCGCCTTTATTCCCAGTGCCGCAATAGGTGTCTGCAATATTCAGCCATAGCGTACCGTCCTTTCTAAGCACCCGGTAAAGCTCGCTAAAAACAGCGGTCAGCCTGTCAATATACTGTTCCGGCGTGTCCTCCTGTCCGATTTGTGCGTCAAGTCCATAGTCCCGTAGCGCATAGTAGGGCGGGCTTGTAACGCAGCAATGGACGCTTTCAGAGGGTAACTCCTGTAAAGCACAAAGCGCGTCCCGGTTGATAATTACGTCTGTTTTCATAGGCTGCTCACTTCCTCCGGCTTCGTCGTCATAATGCGGTAAAGCTCGGTGTCTTTCGGGAAATGGTCTACAAAGGGCAGCACCACATTTCCGTAAAAGATAAGTCCCTCGCCCTGCTTCGGTGTGGGTTACATATTTCATCTGCTGTGGGCTGATATTTAGCTGCTTTGCAAGGATAGCCCGGTCGCCCTGTGCCTGATTGAGCATGAGGACAAAATCAGAGTTTTCAAAGATATTTTCCACCTCGCGGCTTGCTAAAAGGTCTTTGATATTCTGTGTAATAGCTGTCGGTATGCCGCCCCATTTACGGAAACGCTTCCAAATCTCAACGGAATAGGCTGCTGTCTGTTCCTCTTTGAGGAGCAGATGAAATTCGTCCATATAGTAGCGGGTGGACTTTTTCTCTGCCCGGTTGATGGTAACGCGGTTCCATATCTGGTCTTGCACAATAAGCATACCTAACTTTTTGAGCTGCTTTCCAAGCTGCTTAATATCAAAGCAGACAAGGCGGTTAGAAAGCTCCACGTTGGTTCGGTGGTTGAATACGTTAAGGCTGCCGGAAACATACAGCTCCAATGCCGCCGCAATGCGGGCAGCTTCCGGCTCCGGCTGCTTTAACAGTTCGTCGTAAAGGTCGCCCAAGATAGGCATTTTCTCCGGTACAGGGTCAGCAAGGTAGTCCCTGTACACATTCCTTACGGCGCGGTCAATGACGGTCTTATCAACGGGCTGCAAGCCCTCCTTGCCGCCAATGACAAGCTCGCAGAGGGACAGGATAAAATCACTTTTCAATGCAAGGGGGCTGTCGTCCTCGCTGTAATTAAGGTTCATATCCATAGGGTTCACATACTGGGGCGTACCGTCCATGCCTTTCCCGGTCGGGGATAAGCGTATCACTTGCCCGCCAAGCCGTTTTACAAGGGCAAAATATTCCGCTTCCGGGTCGCAGATAAAAATATCGTCGTCAGTAATGAGAAAGGCATTTGTGATTTCCCGCTTTGCCGCAAAGGATTTTCCGCTACCCGGTGTTCCTAAGATAAGCCCATTTGGGTTTTTAAGCTGCTTGCGGTCGCAGAGTATCATGTTGTTGCTTAAAGCGTTCAGCCCATAATACAGGGCAGCCCCGGTCTGAAATAGCTCCTGCGTGATGAACGGAATAAAAATAGCGGTACTGCTCGTCGTCAAACCTCTCTGAATAGGGATAAGGTTCTCCCCCAAAGGGATAGAGGACATCAGCCCCGCTTCCTGCTGATAGTCAAGACGGGGCAAGGCGCAGTTGTATTTCTGTGCAATGCCCGCCGCCGCGAAAATGTCATTTTCCAGTTTCCGCTTCGTGTCTGCCATGTTTACCACAAGGAACGTGAGAAGAAACATTCGCTCGTTGCGGCTCTGTAAATCCTGCAACAAATTCTTTGCTTCATTCCCAAAGGTGGCAAGGTCGGACGGGATTATATCCATGTCATAGCCACTTCTAACCGCTTTTTTCTGTTCCTCAATCTTCATCTTGTCAAGGTCAGTGATTTTGCGCTTAATGGTCTTGATTGCTTCCGACTGGTCGATACTGCGGATATGTAAGTTGACGATTACGCCCGTTTCCAAGTCCAACATATCCGCTAAGATACGGTCGTTTAGCTCCGGGGCAAGGATTTCAAGGAACGATACCGCCCCCGTCTTTTTCCCCATAGCAAAGTGGCGTCCCTCCCCGAACTTGAAAGAGGACGGGGCGATAAAGTCCTTTGTGGTAAGCCCCGTCGGGGTCAGCCAGTCATAAGAGAATGAGAACGGCTCGCCTGCCGGGTGGAATACCCCATGCAGCACTTTCAGACGTTCATAGCCGGATAAGGGGTGCGCCGATACGCCAAGTACCTTGAAGTTATTGAGTACGTCGGTTTCGATACGGGAAAGACGCGCCCTTGCCGCCGCCGGATTGTCCGCTTCAATGGAAAATGTGATGTACTTGTGCTTTACAAGCCCGTTGTTCCCTTTGGCAAGCTGCGTTTTCAGCATATCGGAATACTCGGTGCGGATAGAGTTAAAATCGTCGTTTTGCGGCGGGATATGGATTGCCCGCGCTGCCTGTTCCTGCTGTGAGCCTTGATTGATGAAAGAAAGCTGCACGTTCACACTTGCGTCAAAGTAGTTGAGAAAATCGCACCAGTTTTCAAAAATGGCGGTCTTATCATCTGCCTGTGCAAGCTGATAGTTGATGTCCTCAAAGGCAATGCTCTTTGAATACTTCCGCTGCGCCACTTTGCAGATACCGTCCGGGTACATGGCAAGGTAGGGAATGGTCTGCTGTGCGGTGTGGGCTTTGCCGTCCCCCTTTGCCTGCCGGATAACCGCCGCTATCTGTTTCTTTTCTGCGCGGGTCAGCTTACGCCTGTTTCCTGCGGCTTCCCGCGTCTTTTTTGTCTGTCCTTTTGACAATCGCTGATACCTCCTTTTCTAATGCCCGCTGTTTCTCCAAGAGTGCATACAGGTTTTCCGTCTGATACGGTCGCACTTTTGGGCGGGTAAATTTTGTCTGAATGATGTTTTTAATGACCACTTCAAGGGGCTGCCCATGCTTTTCATACATAGCAACCAAGAAGCAGGGAAGCATGACGACAATCATTACCATTGCCGCAAGGCTCGTCCCTGCGCTGTCTTTGAGTAAAAAGAAAAGTGGCAGTCCTATAAGAAGTGCCACTGAAAAACAAAGGATTTGCCGCTTTGTCAGATTGAAAGCGACTTTTGTTTTGACTTTGGATAAGTCTTTGGGTACAGGTACATACGCCAAGAAAAGACCTCCTTTCTGCGGGACTTTCCCGCGTGTGCTGTGTTAATGTGCATTGAAAATGGATTTTGCCAGTGCGCCGGATTTGAACAGGGAGAAACAGAGGATAACGGTATAGGCTGCAAGGGAAAAAATCGCGCTGTGCAGATTGTCCGCTAAGACCATTTCGCCTACCAAAACGGCGTAAATGCCGACGCATATCATAATGAGAAAGCCTTGAAAGCCCAGTGCAAACAGCCCCTTTAGGTAGTTGTTCCCAATCTGTCCCCATTCCCGGTTTGTCATGGTGGCAAAAGGGATAGGGGAAACGGAACAGTAGGCGTATATCTCAATCATTCTTCCGTAGAGGATAACGGTTATCAGTACGGACATGATTTTCATACAAAGGCTTACAAGGCTCGTTTCCATGACAAGTAACAGTAGTTCGGGGATTTCCATATCTTTTAGTCCCTCCTGCATGGCGGCAAGGGCTTCGGTTACGTCGATATTCGTATCGCCGCCGATTACCCCCGCCGCGCCGGACACAATATGCTGCGCCATATCAAAGACTGCCATTGTTATATCAAAGGTATGTGTTACCAAGAAAACGGCAACAAAGGCTTTGAAAAACCACTTAAAGAACATGAATGTGTCAACATCGTGCATATTGTTTTTTTCCGTTACCATGCTGATAAGCTCATAACAGAGGACATAGGTAATGACAAGCCCCGCAATGGGTACAATCACATTTTCCGACAGATTTTGTATCATGTTGAAAATGTTTGCGTTCCACCCCTGCGGGGTCTTGCCTACCTCCGCTGCAATGGTGCCTACTTTTTCGTTTACGTCCCCGAACATAGTTGACAGATTACCGTTTATCGCTCCGATAAGGATTTCCTTTATCCATTCGTTAATCGCGTCAAGTATGCTCTGCATAGGCGCAGCTACCCGCGCTTAACCGAACAGAGCCGGAAAGCAGAGGTACAAGGATAGTGCCGATAAGGGCAACGCCGCCGCCCGCCATGAGCTGCTTAATGCCTTGACTTTTTGCACCCGGATTATCATTTCCATATCCCTCTAAGAGATTGATAACGCCCCAAATGCCTAAGCCTGCGCCCAGTGCGATAACAAGGGTCTGTAATACGTCGATAGCAGAGTTAAAAAATTCCATAAAGCTCCTTTCTGCCGCAAATGCGGCTTTCCCCATAAAAGGGCATAAAAAACGGCGGTCAGTTTTGTTACTGCCGCGGTCATAAGCCCCCGCGCTGCCTATGTGTCTGCCGCGCGGCGGTATTCAGTTGTTAGCGATAGGAATTTTTGTAGGGGCGCGTATTCTGTAAGTTGTCTGTTTCTTTGTTACTGCGTCAATTCCTCCTTTCGTTGCTGCTCATACAGGGCTTCACACCGCTTTACAAATCGCCGGATAGCTGCCTGTCGCTGTTGCTCCCGTCGCTCGGCAATGAAAATAAGCCCGTTTATGGCTTCTGTGATTTTCTTGTCCTTTTTCTTTCGGATACGTCTATTCATGGGCGGTGTCCTCCTGCAAATCTGCTTCGCTGATTTCGTAATAGTCAAAGGGTTCGTCCGGCTTCACAAAGGCGGGTCTGCGCCGTAGGTGCTTCTCCATATCAAAGGTATTTTTCTTGTCATAGTCGGACAGGTATTTATAGTTGGGGTGCTTTGTGATATCATATTTGTTACTGAGAAATGGCCGTACACCTCGAAGCTGTAAGATACATTTATTTCCATCCATTACAGCTAGTTCATCCCGGCTCATCAATTCTTTCCCTGTCTTCTGATAATTCAAACCATAGGACTGGCTTGTCCCTCTAGTATCAGATGTATTGTAAAGATCAATGGTCTCTTTTCCCCAACGTTTCCGAGATTTCCTTTAACGTGGAGCTTTCTCTTTCCTCCAAGAAATAGATACAGTATCACAATTCCCCGTGATGGTTTCCGCAGCATCCTTATAAATGGTTTTTAACTGGCTTTGCGACTGTAAAATAATAGAAGCGGAGATCTCACGGCTTCGGATCGTTGCGATCAGCTATCAAATTTGGGAATCTGGCCCGATATTACTGAACTCATCCAGCAGTACATCGTACATGGTACGGAAGTCTTCCACCATGCTCATCATCTGCTTTATCACAGAGCAGATTAAAAAGCTGTGTGTACATGATCGCCACCACAAAATTGAAAGTATCATCGGTATCACTGATAATGACAAACATTGCTGTCTTCTGATCCCCGATCATATCCAGCTCCATCTCATCATAGGACATGATTTCCCGAAGTTCCTGAATATCAAATGGAGCAAGTCTGGCGCCACAGGAAATAAGGATCGACTTCGCTGTTTTTCCGGCAGCCAGCTTATATTTTCGATATTGTCTGACTGCAAAGTGTTCCAGATTCTCTGCCTCCAATTCTTCAAATAATTCATCTACCGCATTCTTAAATTCTTCATCGTCTTCTCTCGTTTCACTGGCGTTGATAAATTCCAAAAGCGTAGAAAAATTTTGTTCTTCTTCCGGTGCTTCATACCAGATATAACCGATCAGGGCAGAGTACAGAAGGCGTTCCGCTTATAGTGATAGGTAAGGTTTTGATATTATCTCCACCTTTTCCCCCACTTCACACCGGACATGCGACTTTCACCGCATCCGGCGCTCCATCGATTGTCTTCACAAGACATTTAATCAGTCACCAAATTTAAGTTTTATATTATTGCTGACAGGTTCGCCTGCTCTCGCAGACTATTGATTTTCACGAGCATCTTTTTTGTGATATTGAGTGTTTTTATCAGGTCTTTTATTGCTGCTTGGGGCAGTTCTTGTAACAGAATCAGATATTTTTTGTGAATCAGAACCATGTTTTTATATCTTTCAAATCCACCAAGTGATCCTGGTACTTTGAGCCATACAGCTACATGTTCCGCATCTGCGAATTCTTCTCCACTGATTGCACATTTTCCCTTTTGAGCAGAAAATAAAGATATTTTACTGTCATGGTATTCTGTGCTATGACCAACGGATATTTTTTCTCTCAGTCCTTTCAGAACATACTGATTAAGGTTAAGTTCTGTATGAATCAGAGCACGACCTTCTTTTGTATAACTACAAACGATTGATCGCTTCGCCATCGGTATTTTATTTTTGATGAATGCAATCGGATAGATCATCTGGTCAATTCCTGAAACATATCGAATCATTTTTGACTGTCCGAATCTTTCCTTTTCTGCTTGGGTGATAGTTCCACCCTCACGTTTTAGCATACTTCCTGTTTCTGTATTTAACCTGTTCGTCAAAACTGTCATTACTCGCCTATGGAATTCTCTGCAATCAATACTGATACAGGTGGCAAGCTGATAGTAATTCTGTATGCCTAACACCATGGAGTTATATAGCTGAATTTCTGATAAACAACTTTTTTTCTCTCTGGGTTTTGCGATGTTTTTCGCTTGTTCCACTAGCTTTGCTCTTTCAATTTCAACCTTTTTGTCACAGATTGCCGACTGCACCACATATTTATGATGCTTCAACCTTACCCTTATTTTGAATCCAAGAAACTCTGACCACCGTTTTCTGGTGTTCACAATCCTTGTTTTCTCAGGAGACACCTCTAATTTCAACCTCTCTTCAATCCACTCCGTAACCGCTTCTTTTGTCCTGACTGCGTCCTCTTTCGTTCTACAGAAAATCCTAAAATCGTCCGCATACCGAATGATATGCATTTCTTTCATTTCTGTGTTTTTCATAATCCTATAACCATGGCTTTTATCAAAAACCTTAGTTTTTCCGATTATTCTTTCTCGCCCTCTGCTTATAGCAATTGGATTTTCCTCCCATTGACTGGCTATCCACCAATCCAATTCATTTAGAACGATGTTTGCCAGTAGTGGTGAGATAATTCCTCCCTGTGGTGTACCCTTGTCGGGCAATACCGTTGTATTATCGGGCATTTTAATTGGAGCTGTTAGTATTCGCTTGATAATAAAAATCAGCGTTTTATCATGGATACCCAGCGACCATATCTGTCTGATTAACTTGCTATGATTTACGTTATCGAAAAATCCTTTAATATCAAACTCAATAACATAATGAAGGTTCATCATTTGAAGCATGGTGTAGGTTCTGTTAATGGCATGTTCAACGGATCTGTTCGGACGAAATCCATAACTATTATTGCTGAACTTTGCTTCGCAGATTGGTTCCATGATCTGCTTGATACATTGCTGTATCAGCCTATCCCATATGCATGGGATTCCCAGCGGACGTGTTTTTCCGTTTGGTTTCGGGATATCTTTCCGTCTTACAGGCTTTGGTCTGTAGCCGTGTTCGCTTCCCGTAACAATAAATCTCACTCTTTTTACCACATCATCAGGAGTTCGACTCCCAATATCTGTGATGTTCTTTTTATCTGTTCCTGCCGTGTAGCTGCCTTTGTTCGCTTTGATGTTTCGGTACGCAAGTAAAATGTTATCCCTGCTCACTATCAAATCCATAAGATTCTCAAATACTTCACCGTTCTGACTTTTTTGATATAGTTCATCAAAAGTATCTTGCATTCCATAGTACTCCGCATGACGCAGGTCATCTACACATAATGTTTTACTTTTCTTTGGCATAAGGCATCACCTCCTCTCGAAAGTGACCCTTTTGGTCTTACTCGTAATCCTTATCATAAGACTGAATAATGCCTGTTTATTTCAACCGACTTGTGACCATTCCTCCGAGTTCCTCTTTTTCGCAGAACTCATCATAAGTTCGATCACGGCTTTTCAGCACCAGTTCACCTGCTTATTTTCTTCGTCAGGCTATCCCATAATGGAATCTGATGCCTTTCCACGTTCCGATAATCCTATCTGTACATATATCCTTAGGTCTCTGCTATAGTCCTGTCAGCTTGGATGTGCCTGTAACACAACATGGTCGTTCGTAGGGTCAATTTCTACTGAACCACACTGACTGCGCTTTAACGCACCCATACATTTCTATATGGTCTTCTTTTAGAACCGTACATTCGCAGTTTTCGTCAGTTTACTCGCCAAAGTAAACATTCTAACCATAGATATTTTATAGATCCTAGACCTATAGGTAGCGCACCCCACCTCTGGGGCGTTTTCGAGAATCTTTTGGCAGATTCCTACGACTACTCTCGGTCGTTGTCACGGAGCTTCTCACCCCAGCCATTACAGCTGACGCAAGTCCGTCAAGGATAGACGTTTCAGGGCGTTACCCCATCATTCCACCTATCGGATTACCAGTTCACAGACTGGTTATTATTTAATAAACCAACACTGTGCGCAGACTTTTTACCGCCTGCGAACGTGTCGCACTACCCAGAAATCCTCCCCGGCTTTTTCCCCGTCCCCTTTGGTGTTGGCAATCAAAGTGTTTACCAGTTTCAAAATGTCTTTTTCGCTGCGGAGATAGGCAAAAGGATTGTATTTCATACTTTTTTTGAAGTTTATCGTGTTCAATACTTTTATCCGGTAGCCGCCCCGTTGTAAGAGCTTCCCGCACTCGACTAAAACCGTTCCTTTCGGGTCGGTTACAACGTAGCTTGAGTGCATTTGCATTAAGTTGGGCTTCACAAAAAATCTCGTCTTGCCGCTGCCGCTTCCCCCGATAACAAGGATATTTTTATTCCTTGCATACTTCGGCTGCTTCGGGCGGCTGTTCATGGTAAGCCGTTCCGTCTGTGTGAGCAGCACGTTATTCTGAAATACCGGGTCGGTGTAGGGCTTAATATCTTCGGCGGTTCCCCAACGGGCAGAGCCGTATTCAATACCTTTCCGGTATTTCTTCGCGTTCTTGCCTTTTACATAGACAATCAGCCGGATAAGCACCGCGCCTAAAATTCCTATCAGTAAATCCATAGGGGCAAGGCTCGGAAGCGGATTTGCAAAAGCCATAGAAAAGCCCTCCCCAAGCGACAGCACCTTGCCGGACAGGTCAGCTCCCGGCGCAAGGCGTACCGCCTGCCCGACTTTATCAAAGAGATACACAAAGAGCAAATAGGGAATGTTGGGAAGTACCAGCTTTTTCCAGTTGATAGCGTTCATCTTGCAATCCCCCTGTCTTTGTTTTTTACTTTGTCCCGCTGTGCGTTCAAAGCCGCCGCCTTTTCTTTGAGGGAAACAATCAGCTTGCGGATAGAGGGCTTTTGTTCCTGCGTCAGCTTCTTTGCTGAAAACTCCTTAAAAGCTGCGGTCAGTGCGTCCGCGTCCCGTCCCTTGAAGAAAACAAGATAGCGGGGCGGGATTTCGGTGCTGTCTTTCTTTAGAGCAAAGTCAATCCCGTACTTTTTCGCCGTACTCTCAAAGGCTTTGATATTGTCCTTTGTGATTTCAATGTTGGAAACGCCCGCGTTCTGCTTCATAAGCTGCTTTAGGGTCTGCTTTCCATGCGGGATTTTCTGTTTATCATGCTGCTTCTTCATCTGTGCAAGCAGGGCTTTCATAGCCTTTTGAAGCTGCTGCGCCGTCAGCTTCCCGGTCTTGATGTAAAGGGCTATGGTCTTTTCGCTAATATCCTCCTGCAATGGGTGTCCTCCTTTCGTGTTCTATGGTGGTATGCCCGCCGCCGGGAAGCGGGGCGGGCATGAAAAAAGAGCGTCCGCTTTCACGCCGCCCTGTTAAATCCGTACCCGTAGCCCGGAAAGGTCTGCCGCCCGAATACCCACAAGATACCAGTTGTCCCCGTACTCCATACGGGTAGGCTTCCATTTGCCCCGCACAAAGACTTCCATGCAGTCGCCGCAATGTAAACCCCCGTAATAGTCGTTTACGTCAAAGCGAATGTCGTAGCGGTCAGCGGTTTCATCAAAAATCAAAGCTCCTGTTTTCTGTGTCATAATCAAATCCTCCTTTGGGTTGGTTTATAGGCTTTCGTCCTCGTTGCAGGTGTAATCGGGTATGCCCTTGCTTCTTGCCGACTGGATAGTGCGCCCGCCGTACATATCGTGAGATACAAGGGACGTGTAATAGCTGCCAATCGTAGACGGGGCATTGAAAAGGGCAGCTTTCATGTACTGCTTGATGTTGCGGATTTTGGTGGTGTTTTCCTGCATACAGTCCAGTACAAAGCGGATATGTTCGCTGTTCAGTTTCATAAATTTTGCTTTTACAAGTTCTGCCGGGTGGTCGTCCCCGGCGATACGGATTGTTCTTCGTTTGGTGCAGACGGTTTCAAGAATAAGGGCAAGGATTTCCTCTATCCTGTCCCGGTCAAGGTATCTGTCCTGTATCAGATAGTCGTACTCGATATTGTCCTTGATGATTTCCTCATACACGCGATATGCATCTGCCGCTTCCTTTCGCTTCCGTTCCGGCGGCTGTGCCGCGTCCTCTAAGGGAGAGGGATTTAGGGAATGGAAAGGAATGGAATGGGTACTTGATATATCTGTATTTAATTTTTCTTTTTTTGGTAAGTTAGTTTTTTGTATCTCTTTATTTAATTGCGTTGGATTTTCCAACGTAGGTTTTTCCAACATAGGCTTTTCCAATGTTGGTTTTTCCAATGTAGGTAAATCCAACTTAGGCGGCTGCTCATAGATAACATACGTTGTACCGCGTAAGCGTCCTTTCTCATCACGTTCCCTTGAACGCTGTATATATCCGGCATTTTCCAGTTCCCGTACCGCTTCCCGGATAGCGTCAATCTTTTCCCGGTTGATAAGGGACAGTCCTGCAAGGGTGTAGTCCCAATCTTCGGGAAGTGAGAGCATTTGCGACAACAAGCCCTTTGCCTTTAGGGAAAGTTCCTTGTTGCGTAAATGGTGGTTGCTCATAACCGTATAACCTTTGTTCTTTTCCACGCGGAAAACTGCCATAGCTTCATCACTCCTTTGGTTGGATTTGTTACGCAGTAGAAACGCGATTTTGAGGGAAAAGGTATCAACCCTTGCCTTTCTCATTTCCGCGCTCTAAGAGCCGCATAAATCAAGGCTTTGTTTGCCCTTACTGCGTAACATGAGGGCATAAAAAAAGCAGCGTTCCTGTTCTCCTGTGTGGGGAGTGAGAAACGCCGCCTGTGCGGTTCGTTATTCTATTTTAAAATTCTGCTTATCATGCTATGTGGTTCTATCCGTAGAAATCTGTATGCCCATTTATAAATACATAAAATGCGTTGGACTCCGATTTTCGACTATCTTTTTACACCCATTTCTACACCCAAATGGCATGAAAATATATGATTTTGCATGAAGTTTTATGAACTCTCAATTTCAAAAAACCTTGTAACCATGCGGTTTTACGGACTTTTATTGAGGTATATAGATTTATGAAAAAAGGCTAATTTATTACGATACCTAATTTCATTTTTCTATTTTCCTCCTTAGAATTCCTTTATTTGATAGGCTTGCGCTTATTGTTACTCTCATCGAGTGCCACAACAAGTGCCACAAACCATCATGTTAATCTCTTTTATTTTTCTTCTGTAATATAAATGTATAAGAAGCTCCAATATAGCAATTCTTAGATTACCACAATAGAGCTTCAAATTCAATGTAAATCAACATTTTCAACGTTGAAAAGTTTATTCCTTTTTTATAATCCCGCTTTTAGATGCTTCCCTAATTCTTTATGGAGATGCAGTGCCATAAAGACTGTGACAATAGCAGAAATTAAGTCTGCAATCGGCTGCGCATATAATATTCCATTCATTCCCCAAAGTGTCGGAAGAAGCAGAATAACAGGAACAAAGCAAATACCTTGTCGGCAAGCTCCAAGAATAAAGCCGGCAGTGCCTTTTCCAAGTGCAAGGAACAATGAAGAATATACAGTATAAAAACCAAAAAGGAAGAATGAGAAGCCGTTTGCCATAAGTGATTTTTGCCCAACAGCAATCATGGCTTCATTTCCATTAGCAAATTGTGAAATAATTTGAGTAGAGAATAGTGCCATAAGTAACCCTGCAATTACACAAAAAATGCTAGACCACAAAATAGAAACTTTTATTGATTGACGTAAGCGTTCAAAATTCTTTGCTCCATAGCTAAATCCTGCAATCGGTTGAAAACCTTTCAAAAATCCGAATACTACTAAAGTTCCCATAGAAGTAACCCTTGTTACTGCTCCCATTCCGGCGATTACTGCGTCGCCATATCTATTTGCAGCTCTGTTAATCAATGCAATAGACAAACTAGTAAGAAGCTGAAAAGTTAATGTAGGAACACCAATTTTTAATATTTCTACCATAATTTCTTTTTTGGGTGCAAATTCTTTAAGGCTGAATGAAAAAGCACTTTTCTTTCTAAGAACATAAGACAAGTAAACAATGGTAGAAACTATTTGTGAAATCGCTGTCGCAATAGCAGCCCCCGCTACACCCATATTAAGCGTATAAATAAAAATAGGGTCTAAAACGATATTGATTACTGCACCTAAAAGCAAAGCGCACATAGTTGTTTTTGCTGCACCCTCGCTTGCAAAAATATTGTTCATAGTGACATTGAATACATTAAAAATGCAGGAAATTACATAAATTCTTGCATACGTCAGAGCATAAGGCATAATAGTGTCCGTTGCTCCTAAAAGTGACAAAATCGGCTCCAAAAAGATAATTGCAAGAACAATTAAAATAGCTCCTACAAAAACACTTCCATATAGGGCTGTACTTGCAACCTTATTAGCGGTGCTTTTATCGCCTTTTCCTAATAATCTTGAAAGATAGGACGCTGCTCCGTTACCAAACATTAAGCCAAGTCCAACTACAACCTGCCCTAATGGAAAAACAATAGATATTGCTCCCATAGGACTTTCTCCCAATCCACCGACAAAATAAGCGTCCACTAAATTGTAAAGCGCATTTATCAGCATACCAATCATAATTGGGACACCTAATGCCATTAACGCTTTGGGGATAGGTGCGCTTCCTAAAAGTTCCATTTTGCTGTTACGTTCATTCATTGTAGTAAAAGCTCCTTTCAATTAAATATAAATTATAGTAGTATAAATTATAGTTTCATCGTAAAATACTACTATAATTTATAGCAGTTGTCAATAGAAGCCTCACTGAACCACTATACACAATAGTCTTGACAATAGGGATAAAATACTATAAATTACAGTATATGCTTTTGATTTATTTTATTTGTAGTCTGTAAAATATGGAGAGGTAAAATATGATGGCAACGATTGATTTGATAGTTTTAGGAATATTAAAAAAAGAACCTATGGGGGCATACGATATCCAAAAGTTAGTAGAATATCGAAATATATCGAAATGGGTAAAAATCAGTACCCCGTCTATTTATAAAAAAGTTATTCAACTGGAAAAAAAGGGACTTATTAAAGGAGAAGTCGTAAAAGAGGGAAAAATGCCCGAGAAATCAGTGTATACTTTAACGGAAACGGGAGAAAAAGAGTTTGAAAAGTTGATGTTAGAGATTGCAGGGAAGCCCATACATCTTTTTTTGGACTTTAATGCTGTAATTGTAAATTTAGACAGTCTATCTCCCAAAATGCAAAAAGAATGTATCAACAAAATTAAAGAAAATATAGGTATTCTTAAAATGTACTTAGCACAAAATCTGCAAGAAAAAGAAAATATACCGGAAATACCCAAAACAGGAATAGCTGTTTTAAAGCAACAAATGGTTTTAGTTAATACAATCGAAGAATGGATTTCATCATTAGAAGAAACTTTTTAACCATTAACTGCAATAAGACCACGGAAATTCAACAGGCGATGTCTGTTAAATTCCATGGTCTTATTATTTAATATGCAAGTCAAAATAGAAAATTTCCACATTACTCCTAAATGTTCTATGTTAGTAAAATAACCCGTTTTTAAGTTCTACTATTGCTTATACTACATATTTACAACTTGTTTCTCAAATTCTTCCTCTGACTCTACAAAACAATATGGTTCATATTCTCCATAAGCAGATGGTCTGCTAATTGTTACAAGCTGAATATCCTCATATCCTATTTTTTCAATCAGCTTTCTTTTAAAATCTGCTAAATGCTGACCATGAGTAGTCTGCAATGCTAGACTCCCTGTACTATCAAATCTTTTTGCAATTAAATAACACATGGTTCAACACCTCCTTAAACTCTTTTTCTGATTTTATTATACCAGCTTCATATGCGTTCCTCAAAGAGCATCCAACGCTATCAGCATAATTTTTCTTATATACATACTTATGCAACCAATTGTTCAACTGTCTGTCATAATAGGTATTATATTGTATCTCAATTGGGTAATGAAAATTACTCAGCTGAAAATAAACATGAACACCATGATAACCATCATCATGGGATTTCCCTTTAGACATATCTGCTATACGTATATATTTCGAAGAATTCAGTGCTAATACTTCTTCATAATCGTCACACAAAGTACGAAAACCAAGCATATCATTAAACACCTTACCCATTTGATGGTCCGGATAATATCTCTCGTATTTTAATCGTGCAGACTGTAAACTCTTAATGCGATAATCAATTGTAATATCATGTAAACACTCGCTCATATCATACCACGCATTAACATATCCCAGTTATTCAAATAAACTCTCCTTTTCAAACTAATGAAGATTTCTTTTTAGATTAATCCCTAATTTTGAGCAAAAAGAAAGTTTTTCCAACATTTCTAAAGATATCCCATCTTTTTTCAAAACCTCTGACAAAACATCCTCTCCCATCAAACAGAATTCATGAGAACCAAAATCTCATTTTTTATCTCTCGACATAATCATCAAAAGAATACCACTTTCAAACTCCACATACGCTGTATCTTCCTGTATTTCATTACTAATACCTATACCGTCATCATTTGTCATGGTATATTTCAAAAGAGGGTATTTAAAGCCTTTTAATGTAATTCCTTCCACCTTTTCACTCATTGCCAGAAAAGAAATATATTTCCCAAAGCTGTCCTGTTTTTTTACAGAAAAGGAACTGTCCCACACAGTAATGACATTCTGACTATCAATAATCCACGCTTTTGCTCCATATTTTAAAGGCACTTGTAAAGACTGCAAATTTCCCATATAATGGTCTAATCTTCCTCCTGTTGCCCCTAACAGGAAAATCCTCTTGCTCCCCAGCTTTAACGCCAGTTCCAGACCTATTCTTGCATCTGTGGCATCTTTCTCCGGCTTATATCGCTGCACCGGAATTTCCTTCTGGTTTTCATAGAAATCCAGTACCTTTTTATCAATGCTGTCAAAATCCCCCAGAATATACTGAGGATAAATCTGATTCCTGTAACAAAATTCCAAGCCTTTATCAATACCGATAATACAGTCGGGATTGATTTTTTCCAATGCTTTTTTTGCAGTTTCTTCTTCTAAAAATCCGCCGCATATCAGTACGGTATCCATTATCTTTCCATAATTCCTTTCAGTTCTTTGACATTTGCGTCAACATCACCCTGAAAAACAGCAGAACCGGCTACAATAATATTTGCTCCGGCATCTACCACCTCCTGAATGGTGTTTTTGTTAATTCCACCGTCAACTTCAATATCCAAAGTCAGATTTCTCTCCTTTGCCATTTCTCTTATCTGACGTACCTTGTTTGCACAATAAGGAATATATGCCTGTCCTCCAAATCCCGGATTTACTGTCATAATCAACACCATATCCACGATTTCCAGTACGTTTTCCAATACGTGCACGGAAGTAGCCGGATTGATGGCAACACCCACCTTGCAGCCTTTTTCTCTGATAAGGCGCAATGTTCTGTCCAGATTTGGACATGCTTCCGCATGAACGGTAATCAAATCTGCTCCTGCCTTTGCAAAGTCTTCTAGCAGAGCTGTTGGATCCAGCGCCATAATATGAACATCAAAGAACAAATCTGTTCTTTTTCTGATAGATGAAATCACCGGAATTCCCATAGAAATAGATGGCACAAACTGTCCATCCATAATATCAATATGAAGCCAGTGTACACCGGCATTTTCTACCTTTTTGATTTCTTCACCCAGCTCTGAAAAATCTGCCGCTAAAATAGACGGGGATAACTGATATTCCATTTCTAATACCTCCTCTTTTCCTCAAGTTCTTTATACATTTCTAAATAATTTTCGTATCTTTTTTGACTGATTTTACCATGCTCTAAGGCTTCTTTTACCATGCAGCCCGGCTCATGGGTATGGGTACAACCCTGAAATCTGCAGCTTCCCTCATAATCCTGAAATTCAGGAAAATAATAACGAAGCTCCTCTTTTTCCATGTTTTCCACATAAAAAGAAGTAAATCCCGGTGTGTCCATAAGATATGTTTCCTGCCACAATTCAATAAGCTGGGAATGTCTTGTAGTATGACGTCCTCGCCCAAGCTTTTTACTGATTTCTCCCGTTTCCATGTCGATACCGGGAGCAAGCAAATTTGTCAGTGAAGATTTCCCAACACCGGAAGGGCCCGCCACCGCTGTGGTCTTACCGTTTAAAACAGCACGAAGCTCATCAATTCCCTTTTCTTTGCTTGCACTGGTAAAGATGACAGGATAACCGCAGCTTTGATAAATCGTCTTGATTTCCTCTATTTCTTCCGGCAGCGCCAAATCCTCTTTATTGATACAAATCAGAACCGGAATTTCCTGTCGCTCCATAGTCACTAAAAATCGGTCTAGTAAGGACAGATTTGGATTTGGCTCTTTTGCGGCAAAAATAACCAGAGCCTGATCAATATTTGCCACAGCCGGACGGATAAGAGAATTCTTTCTGGGTAAAATATCTACAATATTTCCCAATTTCTTTTCTTCATCTAAAATTTCTATTTCCACCAAATCGCCTACCAGCGGCTTCATTTTTTCTTTTCTGAAAATTCCTTTTGCTTTACATTCATATAATTCCGACTCTGCTGTTACATAATAAAAGCCGGCAATTCCTTTTATAATTCTTCCCTGCATTGAACCTACCTGTATTTCTTTATAGCTTTTCTAGTTATATCACATTTTCTGTATACTGTAAATATTATATACTCTTTAATTTCCATTATCGTTTTGTTGGCTCTGAAATAAATTCTAATTTTAGCCTCATTCCCATTCCTTTTGCTAATCTTTTAATCATATCAAGGCTAGGGTTACGTGTACCGTTTTCAATACGACTAATATCTGCCTGCGTTATCCCTGTCTTTTCTGCTAATTCCTTTTGTGTCATATTTCGCTCTTTTCTCGCTGCTACCATTGCTCGAATAATATCAAATTCCGGAGACATATTTTCATATTCTTCTCTAAACTCTTTATCCTCAAGCTGTTCGTCTAAAAAATCACGAAATTCACTCATTATTTTCACCAATCCTTTCAAGAAAATCTTTTTTGTATTGTTTTGCCAATTCAAGTTCTTTTCTCGGTGTCTTTTGTGTTTTTTTAATAAATCCGTTTGTTAATATAATTCTATTACCTACATAAAAGAAATACATCACTCTTGATATATTATTTCCAACTTTTCCTCGCAATTCAAAAATTCCATCTTCTAAATACTTACTATATGGTTCTCTAAGTTCACTTCCATATTCTTCCATAATAACAAGTATTCCTGATAGCTTGGCTCGCATCTTTTTATCTAAGCTAAGGAGAAAGTCTTTTGCAGGTTTCTCACCATTTTCTTTTGTATAGAATTCAATATTAAACTTCTCCATTATTATTTCCTTTCATTTATCTAGTTTTATTGTATGTCGTATCCAACATATTTGTCAAGAAATTTATCCTGACATGCAAAATGGGACAGGATTAAAAATCCTGTCCCAACTATCGGCATAAATTTTCTTATTCTTGTTTAAATTCTAACTGATATTGATATAAAACTTTATAATTTCCGTCAGCCTGCATTTCATCGAAATACAATGTTCCTTCGGAAACTCCTTCTTTTCCTACAATTCTGCCTACATTGTAGCCGCCTTTTTCACTGAATTCCAGCACTTTATCGGAAAGAATAACTTTTCCTCCGCTGCTCTGGCTGCCGTCTCCGTCCTGTACCAGACGAAGGCGTACCTGACCGCCCTGATAGTTGCTTGGTTTTTCAATATTGACGTCTTCCGGTGTAGCCCACTGTCCAGCTTCTACACTTTCGCCGTTCTGTGTTTCTCCGCTTCCATTGGAAGCAGCATTTTTATTCAGAACCTTAATTGTTACAGAAGTTCCTGCCTCTACACGATTTCCTGCCTTTGGAGTCTGTGCATATACTTCACCTTCTCCGACACCGGCATTTTCGTCATAAGCTTCTTCCACTGTTACAATCAGTCCTTTCTTCTCTAAAGTTGCCTGTGCATCTGCTGCTTTTACTCCACGAACATTTGGTATGGATACCATTTCATCGCCGGAACCGATGCTGACTGTAATTGTCACTTCTGTGTCTTTGGAAACAGAAGTACCTTCTTTTGGATTTACAGAAATAACTTTACCTACTGCTACATCTTCACTTTTTGTCTTTTCAATCTTTACTTTGCTAAGTCCCAACTGCTGTAATTCAGCCTGAACATCACTTAAAGCTTGTCCGGCAAGTCCTGTCGGAATTGTAACTTCTTCCTTTTCTTCAGACTTTCCTGTGCTGACGTAATAAGTAACCTTTGTATTTTTATCTACTTTTGTTCCTGCTTCCGGATCCTGACGGGCAATCATACCTTCCGGCACTGTATCAGATGCTTCTTCTCCGCCTTTTTTCAGTCCCAGATGCTTTGCATTTAACTCTTTTAACGCATCATCTTCAGATTTTCCTACAATATCAGGAACTTCCAGTTTTTCATCCTCTTTTTCCTGTGTCTGCTCTACCTTTGGCTTCTCTGTCTTTCCGCTTCCGCCTTTAATCAAGCCTGCTGCGGATGCAATCATATAGATAAGGATGCAGATAATAATACCGCCGATAATCAGACCGCCGATGGTCATTGCCTTTTCCAGCTTTGTATTAATTCCACCACGTTCTTCATCGTCATCATCTTCGTCTTCCTCATCCTCATCGTCCTCTTCATGTCTGCGGCGACGTTTTTTGGATGGTTTTTCAAAGATTTCTTCGTCCTCATCATCTTCTTCGTCTTCCTCATCATTATAGATAGAGGACGGCTGTGTATAAGCGCTGTTCTGAATTTCTTTCATTTCATCCGGTGTAATCATAATGGTCTGTGCATGATTGCTTAACGGAGTCAGATTTACGAAGTTTCCGTTTGGATCAATCAAAGAATGTTTTAAATCGTTAATCAACTCTGCCAATGTACTGTATCGTCTGTCAGGACTTTTCTGTGTACATTTTAAGATAATCTCTTCCAGACTGTGAGGCAGCTCTGCCACATACTGAGACGGTGGAACCATTTCGTCCTGTAAATGCTTAATAGCAATAGCAACGGTTGTATCTCCGTCAAAAGGCACTCTGCCTGTCACCATTTCATACATGGTGATACCCAGTGAGTAAATATCACTCTTAAAGTCACTGTATCCGCCGCGTACCTGCTCAGGAGAGCTATAATGAACAGAACCCATTGCATTGGTACTGATGGTATTGGATGATGCCACTCTGGCAATACCAAAGTCTGTCACCTTTACTTTTCCGTCCGTAGAAATAATAATATTCTGCGGTTTAATATCACGATGTACAATATTTCTATTGTGTGCTGCTTCTAACCCCATAGAAACCTGAATAGCTATACTGGTGGCTTCCTTTACTGTAAGCTTCCCTTTTTTTGAAATATAGTCTTTTAAGGTAATACCCTCTACCAATTCCATTACAATATAGTTAATGCCCTTGTCCTCCCCAACATCAAAGACATTTACCACATTGGGATGTGCCAGACCTGCTGCTGCCTGTGCTTCCCTTTGAAATTTTCGTATAAAATTTGTATCTGCGCTGAATTCCGGCTTCAGCACCTTCATCGCCACAAAACGGTTCAGCTTATGGTCTTTTGCTTTATAAACATCCGCCATACCGCCGGAGCCTATACAGCCCACAACCTCATACCGTTCACCTATAATTATTCCCATATTTAACATATTTCCACCTCTTTTGTGTCTGGCTGAACCAGCACTACTGCTATATTGTCTTTACCGCCGTTTTCATTTGCCAGAGAAACAAGACGCATTCCCATTTCCCTTAAATCTCTGCTTGTATTTGCAATTCTCCAGATTTCCTCATCAGAAACCATATTCGACAATCCGTCTGAACATAATAGTAAGGTACTGTTTTCTTTTAAATGTATGTCAAAAAAATCCACCTCAATCTCCGGACCGATACCGATTACCCTTGTAATCTTGTTCTTATCCGGATGGTTCTGCGCTTCTTCTTTTGTCAGCAATCCTCGTCTTACTAATTCCTGTACGAGAGAATGGTCCTTTGTAATCTGCGTAATCCCATTCTCTATGAGATACAGCCTGCTGTCACCTACATTGGCTACATAAGCATAGTCATCTACCACTGTGACAAGCACCATAGTCGTGCCCATTCCTGACATATCTGCATGTGTTCTGGCTTTCTCAAGAACCTTGAGATTTGCTTCTTCTATTGCACTACGGATAATTTTAATGGGATTTTGATTTTCATCCTCCAAAACAGAGTGAAGAAATGTCTGTACGGCAAAGCTGGAAGCAAAATCTCCTGCGTTATGCCCTCCCATTCCATCTGCAACAATAAAAAGATTTGGCAAATTTCCTACCGGCTCCTCAGATGCAAACACAAAGTCCTGATTTACCTGACGTTTCTGTCCCACATCAGTTACAGAATATGATTTCATCTTACGAGTCCTCTTTCTTATCGATATAACTTTTCCTTAGCTGTCCACAGGCCCCGTCAATATCCCGGCCCATTTCCCTTCTAATAGTAACATTTATTTGGTATTTTTCAAGTTTATTTTTGAAATTCTCTATAACTTTTTTGTCTGACTGCACGTAATCCCGCTCTTTAATAGGATTTACAGGAATTAAATTCACATGACAGTTCAGCCCTTTGATTAACTGCGCCAGCTCCTCTGCATCCTCTTTTGTATCATTTTTTCCGCCTACAAGACTATATTCAAAGGTAAGTCTTCTGCCTGTTTTCTCAAAATAATTCCTGCATGCCTCCAACACTTCTTCAATAGAATACTTATTGGCTATGGGCATCAGCTCTGCACGCTTCTCCTGATTGGAAGCATGAAGGGAAATCGCCAGCGTAATCTGCAGATTTTCCTCTGCCAGCGCATACATTTTCGGTACAATGCCACAGGTAGATACGGTGAGATTTCGCTGGCTGATATGCAGACCGTTTTCATCTGTCAGCAGTCGGATAAACTGCAATAAATTCTCGTAATTGTCAAGAGGTTCTCCCGTTCCCATCACAACTACATTGGAAACACGCTCTCCCGACAGCTTTTGAATACGATATATCTGTTCCAGCATTTCTGATGGAAGCAGATTTCTTGTCCAGCCGCCAATGGTAGATGCACAAAATCGGCATCCCATTTTACAGCCTACCTGAGAAGAAATACAAACGCTGTTTCCGTGCTTATATTTCATCAGTACACTTTCCACTACATTTCCATCGGGAAGTGCAAAAAGATATTTCTGTGTTCCGTCTATTTTTGAAGTCTGCACCTCCAGCATTTTCAAGGTAGTAAGTACACAGCGCTCTTTTAGCTTTTCCCGAAAAGCTGCAGATAAATTGCTCATTTCGTCAAAGCTCTCTGCCTGCTTTTGATGCAGCCACTCATAAATTTGCTTTGCACGAAAAGCTTTTTCTCCCATTTCTGTTACAATATTTTTTAACTGCGCCAGACTGAGAGATTTTATTTCTATTTGTTCCATTCTGTTTTCCTCTTTAATCTGGCAATGAAAAATCCATCACAATCATGTACTCCGGGAAGGAGCTGTAAATATCCTTCCTTTGTAGTATCACATCTTAATTCTTCACATAGATAATCATCGATGCTTTCTAATTCATAAGGATAATTTTCCACAAACCAGCGGACATTTTCAATGTTTTCTTCTTTGTTAATAGTACAGGTACTGTAAATCAAGGTACCGCCCGGTTTTACATAAGTAGACGCCTGTTCCAGAATTTTCCTCTGCAAATTCACAAGCTCTGCAATTCCGTTCTGTGTGATATTGTATTTAATATCTGTTTTCTTTCCGATTACTCCCAGACCGGAGCAAGGCACATCCGCAATGAGAATATCCGCCTTTTCAAAGGACTCTGAGTCTAACTGCGTGGCATCCTTTTCTGTTACCACTACATTTAAAAAGTTCTGGCGAATGGCATTTTCCCTTATCAGGTCTGTTTTTGTTCTGCTGATATCTCTGGCGTCTATCCGTCCTGTTCCCTTTAATTTATCCGCAATGCACAGTGTTTTTCCTCCCGGCGCTGCACACAAATCAATGACGTAGTCACCTTCCTTCGGCGCTGCCACCTCTCCTACCAGCATGGAGCTGACATCCTGTACCTGAATGTTTCCCATACGAAAGGCTTCCAATGCAGGAAGGTAATCGTAATTTTTTATATAATAAGCATTTTCTGCATACGGTGCAGGCTCCACTGTTACATTCTGTCTTTTCAGACTTTCCAAAACAGCTTCTTTATCTACCAGATGCTGACGAATACGAATGGTGGTAGGTTTTTCCTTTAAAAACGCTTCCAGCATCTTTTCTGTTTTTTCAAATCCATACTCTGCCAGAAATTTTTCTACCAGCCATTTTGGCATGGAATATAAAACAGAAAGATATTCCACAGGCTGATTTTTTTCCGGAAAGTGAATACTGCTGTAATCCCTTGCCACTTTTCTTAAAACACCGTTGACAAAGCCCGTAAGATTATAAAATCCCTTTTTTCTTGCCAGCTTCACCGCTTCATCACAGACTGCGCTGTCCGGCACATTATCCATATACAAAAGCTGATATACGCTGCTTCTTAAAATCTCACGGATTACCGGCTTCATTTTTTCCACAGGGACGGAAGAATACTGGTCTAAGATATAGTCCAGACGCAGCTTATATTCCAATGTTCCCTCGCAGACTCTGGTAAGAAAAGCTCTTTCCTGCTTTTCCAGATATTGATATTTCTCCAATGTACTGCGGATAACCAGATGGCTATGCTGTCCCTCTTTATTGATTTCCAGCAAAATCCCCAGTACCAATTCTCTTAAATTCACCTTATTTACCATACTCTATCTAATCCTCTAATTCTTCTATCCAAGGATTTCCCCTTCCGAAACGGAGTAGCCTCTTAAGAAAGCTGCCGCATCCATGCGTTTCTTTCCTTCTAACTGAAGCTCACGAATTTTCAGCAGTCCTTCCCCTGTCTGTACGCAAATACCGTCTTTTTCGATTTTTACGATTTCACCCGTCTGTCTGTGGGCAGTATCCTCTAAAACCTCTGCTTTCCAAAGCTTTAACATTTTCCCATGAACTTTTGTATAAGCGCTTGGCCATGGATTTAAACCACGGATTAACTGCTCGATTTCTTTTGCTTTGCAGTCCCATTTAATTTCTCCCATGGCTTTGCTAATCATGGAAGCATAAGCAGTTGTACTTTCTTTTGGCTGTTTCACTCTCACTGCTTTGCCTTCTTCCAAATCCTTTAAAACCTTTACGCAAAGCTTTGCTCCCGCTTCGCTTAACTTATCAAACAGGCTTCCTCCTGTCTCGTCTTCTGCAATAGGAACAATCACTTTATCCATCATATCTCCGGTGTCAATTCCTTCATCCATCTGCATAATGGTAACGCCGGACTCTTTGTCTCCATTAATAACAGCCCACTGAATAGGCGCTGCTCCTCTGTATGCCGGAAGTAAAGAAGCATGGACGTTCACACATCCGAAACGAGGCATTTCCAGAATTTCCTTTGTGATAATTTGACCAAAAGCAGCTACCACAATTACATCCGGCTTTAAGCTTCTTAAAGTTTCGATAAATTCCGGTTCTTTTGCTCTTTTGGGCTGATATACCGGCAAATCATATTTCAAAGCCACTTCCTTTACCGGTGTTGGCATGAGGTTTTTTCCTCTTCCCTTTGGCTTATCCGGCTGTGTTACTACGCCAACTACCTCATAACCGCTTTTTACAATTTCTTCTAAGGTTCCCGTTGCAAAATCGGGTGTTCCCATGAAAACTACTCTCATTCTTCATCCTCCTCATAGCTTGTTTGATGAAGCTCGCCTTCCACTAATTCTGTATATAATCTTCCGTGAAGGTGGTCCGTTTCATGGCAGATTGCTCTTGCCAAAAGCTCTTCACCTTCTAAAATAAATTCCTGCATATCTTCATCAAAGGCTCTTACTTTTACGTAATTCGGGCGTGTTACCACTCCTGACATTCCCGGAACGCTCAAGCATCCTTCTTCTCCTGTCTGAGAGCCGGAGGTTTCTATAATTTCAGGGTTAATCAGTACAATGGGGTCTTCTCCCGTAGTGTCAATAACCACAATCTGTTTTAAAATTCCCACCTGAGGTGCTGCCAGTCCTACTCCGTAAGCTTCATACATAGTATCAAACATGTCGTCAATGAGCTCTCTGATTTTCGGAGTCATTTTCTCTACCTTTCTGCACTCTTTTGTAAGTATATCGTCACCCTGTGTTCTTATTTGTCTTAATGCCATTTTTTCTCTCCTTTTCTAAACGTTAAAATCAAATTGTATATAAATGTCCTGAAAACCTTTATTTACTGCAATATATTTTTCCAGTGCATCTTTTAGCCTGACCAGAATTTCTCTGTTTTCATGGCGCATATATAAAACCATTTTATAATAGTCCTGCACCTTTGCAACTGTTTCGGGAGCAGGTCCTACTAAAATCAAATCTTCTTTTTTATATATTTTTTCTATATATTTTCGGCAGTATTCCATTGCCTGTTTTAATAATTCTTCGTTTTTACAAGAGCCTCTCACTGCTGTCATAAAAGCAGCCGGCGGGTAATCCATCAAAAGGCGATAGCCAATCTCTGCCTGATAAAAGGCTTCATAATCCTGCGCTGCCGCCGCCAAAATACTGTAATGCTCCGGATGATAGGTCTGAATAACCGCCTCACCCTTTTTTCGTCCTCTTCCTGCCCTTCCCACTGCCTGTAAAAGAAGCTGAAAGGTCTTTTCAGATGCCCGATAATCTTCGCTGTATAAGGATAAATCAGCCGCCAAAACACCTACAAAAGTCACATTCGGAAAATCATGTCCCTTTACAATCATCTGCGTGCCAATGAGAATATCTGCCTCCCCTGCCGCAAAAGCAGACAGCACCTTTTCATGTCCGCCTTTGTTTTTTGTGGTATCTGCATCCATGCGGAGAATTTTTGCATTGGGAAAGTTTTTCTTCAGCAGCGTTTCTATCTGCTGCGTTCCTGCCTTAAATCCTCCGATATAAGGAGAACCGCAGGACGGACAGGTTTTTACCTGTGGTATCTCATAGCCGCAGTAATGACAAATCATCTTTCCGTTTCTGTGAGCGGTAAGAGAAACATCACAATGGGGACATTTCACTACATAACCGCAAGACCTGCAACTGACAAAGCCTGTATATCCTCTCCTGTTGAGAAATAAAATACTTTGCTCTTTTTTTTGTAATCGGTCTTCAAGCTTCTCTGTCAGTACATGGCTGAAAATCGAACGGTTTCCGGCCTTTAATTCTTCTTTCAAGTCTACAATTTTTACCTTTGGAAGCTCTTTTCCTCCATATCTCTCATTTAGATATAAAAGCTGATATTCACCTGCTTTTCCTCTGTAATAGCTGTCTACACTGGGAGAAGCAGAACCCATAACTACCCTTGCATTTTCCATTTTCCCTCTCTGGACAGCGGTTTCTCTTGCATGGTAGCAAGGTGTCTTCTCACTTTTATAGGAGTCCTCATGCTCCTCATCAATAATAATCAGTCCCAGATTTGGAAAAGGTGTAAACAAGGCAGAGCGTGGACCAATGACAACGGAAATTTCTCCCTTTTTTGCCCTTTCAAACTGGTCAAAACGTTCTCCCAGAGATAAACGGGAATTGATAACAGACACACAGGAGCCGAAACGGCTGTAAAACCGCACTACATTTTGATAAGTCAAGGCAATCTCCGGAATAAGTACAATAACCTGCTTTCCCTGCTTTAACACAGCCTCTATAAGCTCCATATAGACCTGTGTTTTGCCGCTTCCCGTCACTCCTTTTATGAGGCAGGGACGAGGCTGCTCCTGCTGCCATTCTTTGAAAATCTCGCTCACAACTTCTTTCTGTTCCTTAGAAAGCTGGTACTCATATCCCCTTTGTGCATCTTTTGGCACAGGGGTACGATATAAGCGTTCTCTTTCAACAGCAATCAGCTTCTTTTCTTCCATTCCTTTAATCACTGATGAGGAAAGCTTCAAAGTGTCCATTGCTTCCTTATATTCCAGCACCTGATTTTCTAAAAGTGCTTCTATAAGGCGGGCTTTTGCCAGATAATGCTTCCTTGTAAATTCTTCCAGATAAGTCTGCCCTTCTTCCTTTGAAATCAGAAGCCGTATATATTTTTTTTCTTTTGCAGAAGCTTTTTCCTTTACCAAAAGCACGGTTTTTAATGCCTGATTGACGGTAGAGCCATAGTTTTTGGCAATCCAGCCTGCAAGGGCAATTAAATGAGACTCAATTTCAATCCCCTGTGTGACAACCTCTAAAACAGGCTTAATTTTCTCCGGTGAAAGCTTCGGTGTATCTGAAATCCCAATGACATAACCGCTTATTTTTCTGTTTCCGTTTCCAAAGGAAACCAGCACTTTTTTTCCGATTTCCACCTGATTTTGCAAATTCTCCGGAATTTCATACTGGAAACTTTTATCCAGCTTTTCCTGGGAAATATCTACAATAATATCTGCATAAACCTTACTCATTTATTCTGTTTATCTTCTTCTAAGATTTCCTGAATAAGCACACGCTCGTCCATAGGATATTTTTTGCCCTTGATTTCCTGATAGTCCTCGTGTCCTTTTCCTGCCAAAACGACAATATCTCCCGGCTGTCCGTGATGAATGGCATAGGCAATGGCTTCTTTTCTGTCAATGATTTCCACATATTTTCCGTTTGTCTTTCCAATGCCGATTTTAATATCATCAATAATCTCCTGCGGTTCTTCATCACGAGGATTATCCGAAGTAATAATGGTTAAATCTGCCAGTTTTCCGGATACTTCTCCCATTTCATAACGGCGAAGCTTGGAGCGGTTTCCACCGCAGCCAAACAGACATATCAGACGGTTTGGTTTATATTCCTTTAAAGTTGTCAAAAGACTTTCCAAACTCATGGCATTGTGTGCGTAATCAATCATCAAGGTAAATTCGTCAGAAACCTTTACCATTTCAATTCTGCCTTTTACCTTTGCCTGCTTTAATGCCTTTTGAATATTCTCCGGCGTTACGCCGAAATGTCTGCACACGGCAATGGCAGTCAGAGAATTGTATACACTGAATGCTCCCGGCAAATCAATTTCCACAGGGAAATTCATCAACCCTTTTACATCATAGGCAATTCCCAGTGTTCCTTTTCCTGTTACCAGCTTTGTATTTTCTGCTCTTAAATCCGCCTTTTCGGAAAATCCAAAGGTTTCCACCTGACAGGTATGTCCCTCTAAAATTTCGTCCAAATGGTCTGCATCTGCATTAAAAATTCCAACTTTGCACTGCTTAAACAGAAGCGCCTTACAGCGAAGATAATCTGCAAAATCCTTGTGCTCATTTGGACCGATATGGTCCGGCTCGATATTGGTAAAAATACCAATATCAAACTGAAAACCTGCTGTTCTGTGAAGCATCAAACCCTGAGAAGAAACCTCCATAACCACGCTGTCGCAGCCTGCCTCTACCATTTCTGCAAAGTATTTCTGAACCAGATAAGACTCCGGTGTGGTATTGGCAGAAGGAATTTTCTTCTCGCCGATAATGGTTTCAATGGTTCCGATAAGTCCTGTTTTATGACCGGCATTTTCCAAAATGGACTTTACAAGATAGGTTGTGGTTGTTTTTCCTTTTGTTCCCGTAATTCCTATGGTCTTTAATTTCTCTGCCGGATGTCCGAACCATGCGGCGGAGATACATGCCATGGCATAACGGCTGTTTTCCACCTGAATAACGGTTACTTCTTCCGGCACTTCCACCTTATCCTGCACAATTAAAACAGCTGCGCCTTTTTCTGCCACATCTTTGGCATAGGCGTGTCCGTCTGAAACCGCACCTTTTATACAGAAAAACAGACAGCCTTTTTCTGCTTTTCTGGAGTCAAATGTAATATTTGTAATTTCTTTATCCATTGTACCCTGAAGACACTGATATTCCAGCTTCTCCAGTAAATCTGCTAATTTTTTCATATTTTCATATTCCCCTTTCATAATCGGGTGTAGAATTTATCTTTCTCTTTAGAATAACACAAAAACAGGAGAAGGGGCAAGCCCCTCTCCCATGCCTTGCAGATTTTTAATAAAACCATTATTCTTTTATTTTTATTTTATATTTTTCCAGCCAGTAATTCACTTGCAGCATATATGCCAGCATCTGCGGTCCTGCCATAAGCTGGCCATACCATGGTTTTCCGTAATCGGAAGGACTGCTTAAAAACCGCTTTACCTTCTTTTCATCCAAAAACTGTTTTACAGGGGCATCCGGTCTTGCCAGAACACCTTTTAATTCTTCTCCCAGCAGCTTTTCATAGAAAGGATTATAGGTTTTTGGATAAGGACTTTTCTTTCTCCATAAAACGTCCTTCGGCAACAATCCCTCGCCCGCAAAGCGCAGCAGCCCTTTTACCGTATGATTTCTATATTTCATATCCCATGGAACATTCCACAAATACTGCACAATTCTCTCATCTGCAAATGGCACTCTTGCATCCAAGCCACAAGCTCGGCTGGTTCTGTCCATTCTGTCTAAAAGTGTTGCCATAAACCATTTCAGATTTAAATAAGAAATCTCTCTTCGCCTTTTTTCTCTGCCTGTTTCGCCTTCCAGCGCCGGTGTATCCTCTATGGTTTTTTCATAAGCTTCTCTTGCATACTCTTCCATAGGAAGACGCTCTATCCATGTATCTGCCAAAAGTGTCTGACGTGGCTTCATATCAAAAGACCATGGGAAAGCTCTCATAGCAAAGCTCTCTTCCTTATAAAACCAAGGATAGCCTCCGAAAATCTCGTCTGCCCCTTCCCCTGTTAAAACCACTTTTCTTTCCTTTGCCGTCTGTTCGCAAAAGTACAGCATTGAGCCTTCCACATCTGCCATACAAGGCAAATCTGCCGCATCCACGGCTTTATACAGATAAGCCACCAAATCATCATTGTCACATTCCAGATATCGATGCTTTGTGTCTGCATACTGTACCATTTTTTCTACCCATGGTCTGTCCTGACTGGGCTGAAACGCATTTGCCTTAAAATATTTCCGGTTTCCTTCAAATTCAAAAGAAAAGGTATCCAGCTGCTGCCCCTGTCTTTTCAGTTCCTTTGCACAGATTGCCGTTACCAGACTGCTGTCTATCCCTCCTGACAAAAAGGTACTCACAGGGGTATTCGCCTGCATCTGACGTTTTACAGCATCTTTGAGCAACCATGCTGTTTTTTCCACAGTTTCAGGAAAAGAGTCTTTATGCTTAAAGCTTTCTAATTTCCAATATATGCGCTTTTGCAGTTTTCCCTCTTGAAAAACTACATATTGTGCCGGAATCACCTCTGAAATTCCCTGAAAAATATCGGCAGTGCGGCTTTTCGCAGGCCCCAGTGCAAAAATTTCACACAGTCCCTCCGTTGTTACAACAGCCTCTATTCCCGAATTTTCCAGCACGTCTTGAATTGTCGAGCCAAAGAAAATCTTATTTTTAAATAGGGTATAATACAGCGGTTTTACTCCTATTTTATCTCTGCAAAGTATAGCCTTTCTTTCTTTTCCATCCCAAAGCGCCAGAGCAAATGTGCCGTTTATTTTTTTAAAGAAGTCTTCTCCGTATTCTCGGTATCCTTTTAAACATAGTTCCGGCACATCTCCCTTTACAATGGGAATGCCTCTGCCGGTTAATTCTCTTTTTAATTCCTCGAAATTGTATATTCCTCCGTCAAAAACAAGCTTATCTTCTGAGGTTTCTAATGTAAAATCAAAAAATCCTCTCATGTCCTTGCTCCTTTACTGAATAATAGGCTGATATTGTTTTCCTTCCAAGGCAGCCTTTGCCGCCGGAATTAAAAGATTGGTATGAGCAATCATAGAATTGGGCTTTTTCTCTGCGTTGTCCTGCCCAAAAGGTACAAAATAGATATTTTTTGCATTCATTAAAAGCCCGATATTTTTCATATTCATTCCCAGTGCATCATTGGTGGAAATGGATAACAGCAGCGGTTTTTCATTTCTCAGATGTGCCTTCGCCGCCATCAGCACCGGGGTATCGGTAATGCCGTTTGCCAGCTTTGCAATGGTATTTCCCGTGCAAGGCATGATAATCAAAAGGTCGAGAAGGTTTTTGGGTCCGATGGGCTCTGCCTGTGCAATGGTTTTCATAATTTTCTTTCCTGTAATTTCCTCTGCCCGTTTTACGAAATCCTCTGCATTTCCAAAACGGCTGTCTGTTTTCTGTGCAGAATTTGAAAAAATCGTCTGTACCTCTGCACCTTCCAAAACCAGATTTTCCAATTCCGTAAATAATTTTTTATAGGTACAGAAAGAACCGGTAATCGCCACTCCAATCTGTTTTCCTTTCAATTCCATAATATCTCCCTCCAAACAACTATTCCCTTTTTCCTTTCCTTTTTATCAGCTTTCCTAAAATTTCTGCCGAAGATTTCGGCGCATAGCTTCCCGGAAGTCCCGGAAGCAAAATAGCCTGTATTCCCTTTTCTTTCGCAGCCTCAAAATCTACTCCTCCGGGAGCGGATGCCAAATCCAAAATCAGCGCTTTCTTCGGCACATACTCCAGCAGTGCCTTTGGCAGAACCATTGTCGGAATGGTATTAAAAAGATAGTCTGTCTGTTCCAAACAAAGAGGAAGTTTCCCCTTCTCTATGACTTCGTCTGCCAACAAAGCAGCCCTCGCTTTTAACGCTTCTTCTTTCTCATAAACAGCCACATAGCAGCCCATTCTCTTTAAATAAGAAACCAGTGTGCTTCCGCATCTGCCATATCCCAAAACAACACAAAAACTTTTATATAAATTTCTGTCACTTCTTTTCATTGCCTCTGCCAGCGTACCTTCTGCCACTGCAACAGTATTTTCCATAACAGTACGACAATCTTTTAAATAATCCACACAGGTTATTCCCTTTTCCTCTGCTTTCTTTAAAAAGCTTGTGGGTATTCCTCCTGCAAAAAGCTGACACCCTACGGCTGCATACTCCAAAACTTTTTCCAAAGACAAGTCTTCTTTTTTCTCTTTTGAAAATATTTCTCCCTCTTTTAAAAAAGGGACAGGAGCAGCTATGACAGGAGCAGCCTTTAACGCTTCTTTTAAAGAAGCCGCCTTTCTTCCATGAACACAGTTCACCGCATAAGTCACAACCTCATAGCCCTCTTTTTCCAAAATTTCCGCCAAATAAGCCTGACGCTTATCTCCTCCGATTACTGCCGCTTTATTTAAACAGAATTTCAATTTAATTCCAAAACCTTTTTCTTTTATGGTATGCCGAAAAATAAGATTGGTTATCCCATGATTTTATTGACAAAAAAGTGAAAAAAATGTAGAATGAACATTGTTCAATACAAAAGAAAGGACTTATTGATTATGAAACGATATTTGAATTTTGCATTTTATTATTTCCTGTTTGCTATGGCAGGAGGCGTTTTTTATCGGGAATTTACAAAGTTTTTAGACTTTTCCGGAAAAACCACCTTATCACTGGTACATGTGCATCTCATGGTTTTAGGTACTTTCCTGTTCCTGCTCCTTGCATTGTTTACCAGACACCTGAATCTTGAGGAAGAACGTTCTTTTCGCAGATTTCTCATTCTTCATTCCATTGCACTGCCTTTTATGGTTATCATGATGCTGGTTCGTGGTGTTTTACAGGTTTTGGGAACTCCTCTTTCTTCCGGCGCCAATGCTGCGATTTCAGGAATTGCGGGAATTTCTCATATTCTTATGTTAATCTCTTTCCTGCTGCTGTTTCATGCGTTCAGAAAATGCAGTGAATAATAATCTATCAAAAGAACTATTGACCATACCGGATTTGTACTTTTTCGGTATGGTTATTTTTTTACACTTAAATAATATTGCATCTATTCGTCAGTACGTATATAATATTTATTATATTTATTAAGGAGATTATTATGGATTATATATCAGTAAAAGAAGCTGCACAGAAATTTCAGCTCTCTGAAAGACGAGTACAAAAACTTTGCGAAACAAATAGAATTGATGGATGTACTATGGTAAGTGGTATTTGGTTAATTCCTTCTATGGCAAAAAAGCCTTCTGATGAAAGATTATCCTCCGTACCAAAATCAGAAGACTATTTAACATTAAAAGAATTATGTGAAGAATTATCTATTTCTACTGCTACCGGAAGGAACTGGATAAAGCTTGGAAAATTAACTCCGGAATATACCGATAAAAGAACACCTTACTTCTCAAAAAAATATGTTGCTCAATTATATGCAGAACTTCATTCCGGAGAAAATAAAGCCTTAAAAAGTAGAAGGAATAAAAAATTTATATCCGGCAATTCCCTGTACAGTTCTTATGTATCGGAGCAATGCCAGAACATATCATCCTTACAAAAGCTATTAGATTTAATAAGTGATAAGAATATTAATTTAGATATTTCAATTATTCAATTATTGGTTGCTGATTGTGCTTTACATTTATTCATGTACAAACAAGGATTGCAAACGAAGAAAAGCCCAAATTTGTTATTACAATTTTTAACCGAACAATTCTCTATCGGCGAATATGATAAATTAATTCAAAGCTTGATTGATGATACTGAGACAGCGATATCTTTTTGCAGAACTCATTCTTCCATTTTTAACATAGAATATGTATATGAGCCTAATGAAGACATATTAGGCTTAATCTATATTTCCTGCAAAAATATAGGAAACAGAAAAGCTACCGGTTCTTATTATACACCGACAAAGATTGTCAGAAATCTCATAAGTAAGCTTGATTTCCAATCCACGGAAAAGATACTGGACCCTTGTTGCGGAACAGGAAACTTTCTTCTGCAATTACCGAACCATATTTCATTTGACTCAGTGTTTGGCAATGATATAGATACCGTCAGCGTCAAAATTACAAGGCTTAATATGGCGCTTAAATATGAAGTACCTGTTTCATCTATTTGCGAACATATTACTGAATTTAATTATCTAACCGACTATACCAATACAGGTTTCCGTTACATTATTGGAAATCCGCCTTGGGGATTTGAATTCTCCGTAAGCGAGAAAAATAAATTAAGAAAATTATTTAAAGCTACTTCCGGTAAAAATATAGAGTCATACGATATTTTTATTGAGCAATCCCTTAATCATCTTTCAGATAACGGACATTTAGCATTTATTCTTCCTGAAGCCATACTGAATGTAAAAGCCCACACCAATATCAGAGAAATCATCCTAAAAAACTGTTCCATAAAAAATATCGATTTCTTGGGAAATGCTTTTGACGGAGTTCAGTGTCCTTGCATCCTTCTTGATTTGCAATACACACGTTCCCCTTTATCTACCTTAGGTATGAATGTAAATACAGGCTCTGATACCTTTACTATAAACCTAGAACGTGAAGTTACATCCAAATATTTTAGTTTTACAACAACGGATGCAGAATATCAGGTACTTAATAAAATCAAAACTATCAAAAATGCTTCTTCCTTATTAGGAAATGCTGATTTTGCTTTAGGCATTGTAACCGGCAATAATAAAAAATATATTTCCAATGTAAAAACCAGTGAAAATGAAATGGTATTAAAGGGTGCTGATATTCTTAAATATCATATCAACACTACAACAAATTACATTACCTTTGAACCTGAAAGCTTCCAGCAAGTTGCACCCACAGAAATATATCGTGCACAAGAAAAACTTCTGTACCGCTTTATAAGTAATCAATTTGTTTTTGCCTACGATGATAAACAAACACTTTCCTTAAATAGCTGTAACATCGTCATACCTAAAATACCGGGAATTAAAATAAAATATGTATTGGCAATACTGAACTCAAGAACTGCACAATTCATTTATAAAAAAGAATTCAATTCAGTAAAAGTTTTACGCTCCCATATTGAAAATATTCCTATCCCCTTAATAGATGAAACAGCACAGGATAAAATTATCACAGTTACTGACAAGCTGATTACCGGACTCAGTTCAGAGGAAACCATCCACGTTTATAATGAACTAGATACACTAATTGCGGAGATTTTCAATCTTAATCCCTCCGAAATAGAGATTATTAAAAAAGCCATAGACGGAGAAAATAAATTTTTACTATAATACAATAAGAGCCAATGTTTATAAAAACACGGCTCTTATTCGTTATTTTCCTTTTCTCTTTACTGCGTTGAGGACATTTCTCTCATCAACCAAGAAAGAGAAAAGTTCTTCTTCTGTCATAAAAACTTGACCTTCAAATATCTGTGCTCCGTCAATGCCTGTATTTTCATTTCTATGTTGAGGACTTAGTTTTCCGGTCTTCTGTAATTCATCACTTGTAAGTACCCAATATAATAAGTCGTCTCGACAAACACCAATCCAAATAAATATGTCACAGCAAGAAGGTTTTAACTGCTGGTAATGATATTTAAAAAAATTCGTTGTAGCTTCTGTATGTAAATATGCTCTGCTGGCAAGACTGCCACCTGTCTTTGTACTATTAGCTCTGCAAGCTTTTACCTCTACCCTTATCCCATCAAGCCATAAATCAAATTCTCCGTCAAAATCAGGATATATAGACGCCATATTTTCTTTTGTTGCCTTTACAAATTCCGGAAATAAACTAAGAATATGTTTCTCTCCCCATGTTTCTCCAAAAGTACGCGGAGCCATCTCAAACAAATCTAAATATTGATTTCTTTTAGCATACGCATCCTGCAATTCCACATATTTTTCATACGTTATTGTTTGTGTAGCCAACAAATACGCAAGTATTCTTCCTTCTGTACTAAAAGGAAATATGGCTTTCTCTTTCTTAATCATTTCTATAACGTTTTTATTTCCACCCGATTGTTTTAAAAGCTCATCTAATTGCTTTCTTAGTTCTCTCATTTACCCTTTCCTTCTCTGTAAAATTTCCTCAACCCAATACTTCTCTTATGACAGCCTTCCTTTAAACTCCTCGTATCCGAAGGCTTTCACTAACTTCATATTCCCTTCTCGGTCTCTCCAGACAATATCCGGCAGAGGCATTCCGTTAAAGGTATTTGTCTTCACCATAGTATAAAGAGCCATATCCTCAAAAACTACCAAATCTCCTTCATTTAAAGGCGCATCAAAAGAATAATCCCCCATAACGTCACCCGCAAGACAGGTAGGACCTGCAAGCCTTACCGTACAAGATTTTTCACCGGCTAAACCGCTGTCCTTTACAGGGGGACGATAAGGCATTTCCAGAACATCCGGCATATGACAGGCTGCAGAAGTGTCTAAAATGGCAATATCCATTCCATTATGTACCACCTCTAAAACCTGTGAAACCAGAAATCCTGCATCCAGCACCACTGCTTCTCCCGGCTCTAAATAGACTTCCACATCATAGGTTTCTTTTAAATGGCGCACCATTCTGATTAAAGCCTCTACGTCATAATCTGCTTTTGTAATGTGATGTCCGCCGCCTAAATTCAGCCATTTCATCTGATACAGATATTTGCCGAATTTTTCTTCCACTGCTTTTAAGGTGATTTCCAAAGCATCTGCTCCCTGCTCGCAGAGGGTATGAAAATGCAGTCCGTCTAACTCCGAAAGAAGTTCTTCCTCAAAATTTTCCAAAGTAGTTCCCAAACGGGAAAAATCAGCACAGGGGTCGTAAATCGCATGACCTTCCTGTGTGGAGCACTGAGGGTTAATGCGAAGTCCTACGAATTTTCCTGCTGCTTTTGCCTTTTTGGCAAATTTTTTAAACTGTGTGGGAGAATTAAATACCACATCATCTGCGTATTTTAAAATTTCATCAAATTCCTTTTCTCTGTATGCAGGAGAAAAGACATGGGTTTCCTTGCCGAATTCTTCACATCCAAGCTTTGCCTCATAAAGTCCGCTTGCCGTAGTCCCTGCCAGATATTCCCTCATAAGAGGATAAGCATAAAACATGGAAAATGCCTTCTGTGCCAGCAATATTTTGCATCCGCTTTTTTCTGACACAGATTTCAAAATTTCCAGATTATGCAAAAGCCGTTTCTCATCTACCAGAAAATACGGTGTGGAAAATTCGTTTTTCTCTCCCCCGCTCATTAGTCCACCAGTACCGGTGTATGAGTTTCTTTCCATGGAAGTCCCCATTTATTTAATGCGTCCATAAATGGATCCGGATCAAACTCTTCAATGTTGTGAACACCCGGTTTATTCCATTTACCTGTCATAACCATCATCGCACCAATCATAGCAGGCACACCTGTGGTATAAGCAACTGCCTGAGAACCAACCTCTTTATAACATTCTTCATGGTCGCAAATATTGTAAAGGTAATAAGTTTTGTCTTTTCCGTCCTTTTTCCCCTGGAAAATACATCCGATATTTGTCTTTCCTTTTGTACGAGGTCCTAAAGAAGCAGGGTCAGGAAGCACTGCCTTTAAGAACTGTAACGGAATAATTTCTTTGCCTTCGTACATAATCGGTTCAATGGAAGTCATTCCAACATTTTCCAGACATTTTAAATGTGTCAGATAGCTCTGTCCAAAAGTCATAAAGAAACGAATTCTTTTAATTCCCGGAATGTTAAGAGCCAGACTTTCAATTTCTTCATGGTGAAGCAGATACATATCTTTTTCTCCCACGCCTTCAAAATTGTATTCTCTCTTAATTTCCATAGGCTCTGTTTCTACCCAATGACCGTCTTCCCAGTAAGAACCTTTTGCAGAAACCTCACGAATGTTGATTTCCGGATTAAAGTTTGTGGCAAATGGATAACCGTGGTCTCCGCCGTTGCAGTCTAAAATATCAATGTAGTTAATTTCATCAAACTCATGTTTTAACGCATAAGCGCTGAACACACCTGTTACACCCGGATCAAAACCGCTTCCTAAAAGAGCTGTAATTCCTGCTTCTTCAAATTTTTCTCTGTAAGCCCACTGCCAGCTATATTCAAATTTTGCTGTATCCTCCGGCTCATAATTGGCTGTATCAATATAATGTGTCTTTGTTGCAAGGCAGGCATCCATAATGGTAAGGTCCTGATAAGGAAGAGCCAGATTTAAAACCACATCCGGTTTTACTTCATTAATCAATGCAATCAGCTCGTCTACATTATCTGCATTTACCTGTGCAGTAGTAATTTTTGTCTTTGTTGTTCCCTGTAATTTTTCTTTTAACGCATCACATTTGGATACTGTACGGCTGGCAATACAAATTTCTTCAAATACCTCGCTGTTCTGACAGCATTTGTGAATGGCTACGGATGCTACGCCTCCGCATCCGATAATCAACGCTTTTCCCATGTTTTTTTCCTCCTGTTTTTCATGTTCTTTTATATTTTACTTCTTGCTTAAAGCCAGAAGCATTTCTCTGATAATTTTTCCTGCTGCGGCTGTGGAAGCCCCGCTTTGGTCGTAATGAGGGCTTAACTCATTGACATCACAGCCCACCACATTTGCTTTTTCGCATACTGATGTGGCAGCCCTTCTAAGCTCGTCAAAGCTTACCCCGCCCGGCTCCGGTGTTCCTGTCCCCGGAAATACGGAAGGGTCCATAACATCTAAATCTACGGTAAAATAAACAGGTTTCCCCTTTAATTCCTCTAGCGCTTCTTCCAGACCGTCAAAGGAGAATTTCTGCATTTTTACATGCTCCTTTGCCCAGTAAAATTCCTCTCTGTCTCCGGAGCGAATTCCAAACTGATAAATTTTACCGTCTCCTGTCATTTCCCAGCATCTGCGCAGTACACAGGCATGGGAAAGCTTTGCGTCCAAATATTCTTCTCTTAAATCTGCATGAGCATCAAAGTGAATAATGCAAACCTCAGGATATTGCTCCCATACGGCACGAAAAGCGCCTAAGGTCACCAGATGCTCACCGCCTACCATAAACGGCAGCTTTTTATCTTTTAAAATCAACGCTGTACGATGATAAATGTCTGTAAGCGCTGCTTTGGTGTTTCCAAAAGAAAGCTCTAAATCTCCGGAGTCCATAATTTTACAGTCTCTTAAATCCTTATCCTGATAAGGGCTGTAACTTTCCAGACCGTAGGACTCATGACGGACGGCGCTGCTACCAAACCGTGTTCCCGGTCTAAAAGAGGTTGTGGAGTCAAAAGGCGCTCCGAAAAGCACAATTTCCGCCTCGTTGTATTCCTTATCACATTCTAAAAAAGTTTCTATATTATTTTTCAACATCTTTTAACAGTTCCTCCACGTATGCAGGCAGATAAAATGCCCCTTTATGTAATGTAGTGGTATAATAATGCGTTTTTATTCCTCTTTCATTCCAACGCTTTTCATCCAAATTTCTGAGAGGGTGATACTTCTTAGATGCAAAGCCAAACAGCCAATGTCCGGAAGGATAAGTAGGAATATGCGCCTGATAAATTCTGCTGATTGGAAAGGACTCTGTAATATTCCTGTGCGCCCGCTGACAGGCAAGAGCATCTTCCTCGTAGAAAGGACTTTCATGCTGATTTACCATAATGCCGTCTTCCTTTAAAGCTTTATAGCAGTTGCCGTAAAATTCTCTTGTAAAAAGTCCTTCTCCCGGTCCAAACGGGTCGGTGGAGTCCACAATAATCAAATCATATTCCTCTTTGCAGCGGCGGATGAATTTCAGCCCATCTTCGTAGAAAATATGCACACGTTCATCCTCCAGTCCGCAGGCTGTGTGAGGAAAATATTCTTTGCACACCTCTACCACCATTTCATCAATTTCCACCAAATCAATTCGTTTGATTTCCTCATATCTGGTAAGCTCTCTTACCACGCCGCCGTCTCCTGCGCCGATAACCAGTATATTTTCCACATGAGGATGTACTGCCATAGGAATATGGGTAATCATTTCATGGTAGATAAATTCATCCTTTTCTGTAAACATCATATAGCCGTCTAATGTGAGAAATTTTCCGAATTCCGGTGACTCAAAGACATCAATTCTCTGGAACTCGCTCTGCCCGCTGTATAACTGTTTATCCACACGGATAGAAAATTTCACATTATTTGTCTGTTTCTCTGAAAACCATAAATCCATATTAAACTCCTTTCAGCACATTCAAATAATTGATTTCTGCATCCTCAGGGCCTGTAATAGTACAGCCCTTTTCCTTTGCATACTCAATATGCTCGATAATCTCTTTTGTCACTCTTTCTCCCGGCGCTAAAATAGGAATTCCCGGCGGATAACACATAACAAACTCACTGCAAATAAAGCCGATTGCGTCTTGCAGTGTTTTGGACTCCTTTTCTGCGTAAAAAGCTTCCTGAGGAGATACTGCCACCTGAGGCGGAATATATTCCTGCTCAATTAAATCCACCTTTGTCTTGCCAAACCGCCTTGCAACCTCAGAAAGAGAAGACACCAATCGCTCAATATCACGTTTTCTGTCTCCGATAGACAAATATGCCAAAATATTTCCAAAATCTCCGAATTCAATCTGAATGTCATATTCATCCCGCAGCAAATCATAGACTTCAATTCCCGCAAGTCCTGTTTCCAAGGTATGAATAGAAAGCTTTGTCACATCAAAATCATACACACTGTCCTGGTTTATGATTTCCTTGGAAAATGCGTAAAAGCCCGGAATTTCGTTAATCTCTTTTCTGGCATATTCTGCCAGCTCAATGACCTTTTCAAAGGTTTCTCTGCCTCTCAATGCCAGATTTCTTCTGGAAATATCCAGACTGGACATCAAAAGATAAGAACCGCTGGTCGTCTGCGTCAGATTGATAATCTGTCTTACATGTCCTTCCGGCATATTCGGTCCGATTAAAAGCAGAGAGCTCTGTGTCAGACTTCCTCCCGATTTGTGCATGGAAACTGCTGCCATATCTGCTCCTGCATCCATAGCGGAAACAGGAAGCTTGTCTGAAAAATAAAAATGCGTTCCGTGCGCCTCATCCGCCAGACAATACATTCCGTTATCATGCGCCAGCTTTACAATAGACTGAATATCAGAGCAAACGCCATAGTAGGTAGGATTGTTTACCAAAACTGCCTTTGCATCGGGATTTTCCCGAATTGCCCTTTCCACATCCGCCACAGACATTCCAAGAGGAATTCCAAGACGATTGCTGCACTGTGGATTTACATATACGGGTACTGCTCCGCACAGTACCATTGCCGTAAGCACGCTTCGGTGCACATTTCTGGGAAGAATAATTTTCTCCCCTCTTTTCGCCACAGATAAAATCATACTCTGCACCGAAGAGGTCGTCCCCCCTACCATTAAAAAAGCATGTGCCGCATGAAAAGCCTCTGCTGCCAGCTCCTCTGCCTGACGGATAACGGAGACCGGATGACAAAGATTGTCCAGAGGTTTCATAGAGTTTACATCTAAATTCATACAGCGCTCTCCCAAAAGACGCTCCAGCTCCGGATTTCCCCTTCCTCTCTTATGTCCCGGCACATCAAAGGGCACGACCCTCATCTTTCTGAATTTTTCTAAAGCCTCATAAATCGGGGCACTTTCCTGCGATAACTTTTCCATTTCTGCCTCCTTTTATCAGACTGTTTTTCCGATAAAAATTTCTGTCATTTCTTTCTTTAAACGATTTTCTATATCCTGTTTCTTTTCTTTTGAAAGCTCCTCTATATTTGTATTAAATAAATAATCATCTAAACAAATTTTTTCCCGCACCATTTTCGTATGGAATAAATTCGCTTCCGATACGTTGATATCCACAGCGTTATATTCTTTTAAAGTTTCTTTATCAATATATTCCTGAATAGAATGAATTTCATGGTCCATAAAGAGCTTCTTTCCCTTTAAGCTTCTTGTAAAGCCTCTTACCCGATAATCCATGGTAATCACGTCCGAGTCAAAAGCTCCGATAAGGTAATCCAGCGTGGAAAGCGGCGTAATCTCTCCGCAGGTAGACACATCAATATCCACCCGAAAGGTTGCCACACAGGTTTCCGGATGATATTCCGGATATGTATGTACCGTCACATGGCTCTTGTCTAAATGCGCCACATGAGTTTTCCCCATAGGAACCATGGTCTTTTCTGCAATCAGAATAGTCACAGACGCTCCTTGAGGCTCATAATCCTGCTGGGAAATATTCAATATCTGTGCGCCTATCATCTGCGTTAAATTGGTCAGAATAGTAATCAATCTATCGGAATTATACATATCATCAATGTATTCAATATATTCTTTTTGATCCTTCTGCGTTTCTGCATAACAAATATCAAAAATATTAAAGCTCAGGGATTTTGTTAGATTATTAAATCCATACAGCTTCAGTTTTTCACTCATAATTCCTTTTCCTTTCAGCAGTTCCCTTCTCCCAAATAAAAATGCCACAGGTGCTGTATTTCTACACATCACCTGTGGCTGTATTTCGCAAAATATCCAACGATATTCATTTCGTCCCATTTTCTTTTCTCTAAGGGTTCGGAATAACGAAAGTTTTAGAGTCTATATAGCAAATATCTTACTTTTACTACTCTTATTGACCGTTTCACAAGTTGATGTGCACCTTTTGTGCACTGGTTGTAAAGTTACCAACTTATAAAATTTGAGCTTTTAACTCAATCAATAAGGCAACAAGCGTTGCCAATCGGCAGTTGCCCCGGCTGTCCGTATGGCCTTAACCCGAAGGTGGGCAAAAAATATTTGCATGGAACCTCTGTCGAACTTTGTATCCCATAGCCTTCTTAATATAGCTGATTTTAATTTTTTTGTCAATAGATTTGGCACTTAAATAGACACAATAATTCCTCCGTCATTTGCATACATACTGCTGACTCCTGCAGTATCTAAAACAACTACATCCTTTACTTCAATTCTCTTTAAAATTTCTTCTTTTACGATTTCTGCACGAGAAGCACAGTTGCAGTGGGTAATAGCCAAAACTTTATTCGCACTGTCCTTGGCATTTTCTACAACATAATCTACCATTTTTACAAGAGCCTTATTAATTCCTCTTGCCTGATCTAACTGTACAATAGTACCTTCCGGTGTTCCGTTCATAACCGGTTTAATCTTTAACGCACTTGCTACAAAAGCTTTGATATTACTCAGTCTTCCGTTTTTTCTCAGTGTCTCCAGATTTTCCAGTACAAAATAAATATTCTGTGACTGAATATACTCTTCAACGGTTTTTATTACCTGCTCAAAGTCCATTCCTGCTTCTTCACATTCTTCGATTTTCATGGCGATTAAGGTCTGACCTGCGGAAGCAGAACAGGAATTAAAAACATGTATCTTCTGCTCCGGTTTATCTTCTGAAAGAAGATTTTTTCCTAAAACCGCACTGTTATAAGAACCGCTCAAATTAGATGAGAGTGTTACTGCATACACATGCTCCGCATCACAGTCAAATGCCTGACGATATCTTTCCGGTGAAGGGCAGGAGGATTTGGGACATTCCGGACACTGTGCCACTTTCTCTAAAAACTCCGCCTGATTAAAACTTTCGTCATCTACGATATCTTCGTCCCCTACGGTTAAAGTTAAAGGAACGCTTTCAAATTTCTCATCTATTTTCCATCTGTCTAATAATTCGCCGCAGCTATCTATTACAATTTTATATTTCATTTTTCATAACCTCTTTATGTAGTTTTTAATACCATTTCTTATACTACCACAAAACCACTTATTTGAAAAGGTTTTTTCCTAAAACACTGGGATTTTTTTTCATTTTCGTTTATACTGTTCTTAACCTTTCATCCAAACAGAAATTTTTATAGAAAGGAGGGATTTTTTTATGATTGCATTACAGGTGCAGGATATAAAAAGCTTTATGTCAAAATTATTGATTGGTACTGATTTTGACGCTTTCTGGCTGTCAGAAGCTAATATCACTACTTCCGTTACATATACCATAGACGGACTTCTTCATCCTGATTTTTTCGATACACAGGAAGCAGAACTGTTACAGGCAGAAGGTCGTGAATACGCTCTTTGGAAAGACATCAAACCCCTTTGTTTTTCCATCATGAAAGGAAAAAAAACACCTCTTCACTTTAAAATTGTATTCATGCTTTCAAAGAAAAATACAGAAAAACTTTTACTTGGAAATCATGTTCCTCTTACTCTTGACGATATTTTCGGTCTTTTCGTAAATTTCCAATATGACGGGACACATTTAACCTGTACTACGGGAACTTCTGTAAAGACCTTTACCCTTGATAAAACTTTAGACCACGTATGGGATGAGCTGGTTCAAAAATTTTTCAAGCAACAGCAAATTCCCTATGAAACTTTATAAATCGGGAGGAAAACTTATGATACAGGATCTTGGAGCACATTGCTATCACAACGAATACATACCGGTTCCGCCAACAGAACAAGACTTTATTTTATGTTATAACGCAAAAACTGTTTTGGTAAGAAAAACAAAAAACAGCTTTTTACTGCCTCGTCTCTGCGACATTCCAGATTGGGAAAGCCAGCCTTACATCTATTTATTTTCCATTGATGAGCAGCATTTTTACATGCTTCCAAAGCTGGAGCCTTCTCTTTTATCTGATTTTACTTTTGAAGATTTGATAATTTTTCGCAGCCAGCAACCAAAAGAACTTTGTTTTGCACTGGTTACAGGTTTTCATCTATTTAACTGGTATGAAAACCGCAAATTCTGCGGTAAATGTGGAGAAAAACTGCTTCACGATACAAAAGAACGCATGATGTACTGCCCGCACTGCCACAACACAGAATATCCCAAAATTTCTCCCGCTGTCATTGTGGGTATTCGAAATAAAAACAAGCTCTTACTTTCCAAATATGCCGGAAGAAATACTACACGTTATGCCTTGATTGCGGGATTTACGGAAATCGGTGAAACACTGGAGGACACAGTAAGAAGAGAAGTTATGGAGGAAGTGGGACTGAAGGTAAAAAATATTCAGTATTACAAAAGCCAGCCATGGGGACTTTCCGGCTCTGTTTTATCCGGTTTTTACTGTGATTTAGACGGTGACGATACAATTACCTTAGACCGGGAAGAACTGTCCACTGCCCAGTGGTTTGAACGGAAAGAAATCCCTTACGATGATTATGACGTAAGCCTTACGAGGGAAATGATGATACAATTTAAAAAAGGACTCTACTAAAAAATAACAAAAAGAGACTGTCTTTTTAAAATATATCTCGAATATTTCTACACTTTTAGCGAATTTGTCGAGCACGCTTTGAGATTACAAGCTCAAAGTGAGCGCAGACTGAGCGTGAAATGTATAAATATTCCGGATGAACATTTAATGTAACAGTCTCTTTTATATTATTATAATTATCTTTTATTTTGCCAAAAGCAGCATAATTTCATTACTTCTTGTTACAAATTTTGTCATTTCTTCCGGTGTCAGTTGTCTGTGGCTGATTAATGCCAAATCATATAACTGTTCGCACAGAATATCCACGTTTTCATTTTCCTTATTTTCCAGAACATACTGTACCAGTTTATTGTTAGCATTTAATACCAGTGTTTCCTGTCCGCCGAACATGGATGGATCCATGCCGTACATATTGTACATTTTCATCATTTCCTGCATACGGCGGTTTTCTTCGGAAATTGTCATCATAGAAGATACTTTTTCATTTTTCAGACTTTCCACCTTGATTGTCAGGTTTTCTTTCTTTAAAGCTTTCTTAAAGATTTCAGATAAAGTCTTTGTTTCTTCCTCTAAGTCTTTTCCTTCTTCTTTTACAGCATCTGTTACATCTGCGTCAATACGAAGGAATTTTACGTTTTCTTTTACCTGTTCTACATGAGAGATAAACGGAGAGTCAATGTTGTGTTTCAGAATAACCGCATCCTGATTTTGTTCTCTGAACATATTGATATACTGGCTCTGCTGTACCTCATCGGTTACATAATAGATGCTGGTTTTTTCCGGTTCTTTTTTAGCTTCTTCTTTTGCTTCCTCAAGAACTTCTTCTTTATTTTCCTCTGTAACAACTTCTTGATCTTCCGGTGTTTCTACTGTATTTTCTTTGATGCAGTCTTCCAGTGTCAGGTATTTTCCGTCAATGTTTTTGTAGAGAATATAGTCCATCATTCTCTCAGAGAATTTTGTATCTTTTAAGCAGCCGAATTTAATAAACGGATTGATGTCATCCCAGTATTTTTCATAGTTTTCTCTGTCTGTTTTGCACATACCGGAAAGCTTGTCTGCCACTTTTTTGCTGATATAATCAGAAATTTTCTTTACAAATCCATCATTCTGCAAAGCACTTCTGGATACGTTAAGCGGTAAATCAGGACAATCGATGACACCCTTTAACAGCATTAAGAATTCAGGAATAACTTCTTTGATGTTATCTGCAATAAATACCTGATTATTGTATAATTTAATTGTACCTTCAATGGACTCATATTCCATGTTGATTTTTGGGAAGTATAAAATACCTTTCAAATTAAACGGATAATCCATGTTCAGATGTATCCAGAACAATGGCTCTTTATAATCCATGAATACTTTACGGTAAAATGCTTTGTACTCTTCCTCTGTACATTCATTTGGATGTTTCATCCACAAAGGATTTGTATCACTTAAGGATACCGGACGTTTGTTAATTTTTACCATTTCTCTTGCGGGAGAAATTTCTACAACCTCTTTTTCGCCGTTTTCATTTTCTTTTTCTTCTGTTTTTGCCTCTTCATGAATATGCTCTACAATTACATCGTCCTCTTTTACTTCAGACTCTTCAATCGTTTCATATTCCTGCGGTGCATTTGCTTTGGAAAGGAAAATTTCTACCGGCATAAAGGAACAATATTTTTCAATGATTTCTCTTGCACGGTATTCATTGGCAAATTCTACGCTCTCTTCATTTAAGAACAGCGTAATCTCTGTACCCACTTCTGTTCTGTTTCCGTCTCCGATTTCATACTCTGTACCGCCGTCACTGGACCAGTGAACCGCAGTTGCTCCTTCTTTGTAAGATAAAGTATCAATCTGCACTTCATCTGCCACCATAAACGCAGAGTAAAATCCCAGACCAAAATGTCCGATAATCTGGTCTTCATTTGTTTTATCTTTATATTTCTCTAAAAACTGTGTTGCACCGGAAAATGCAATCTGTGTAATATATTCTTCTACTTCATCTGCGGTCATACCAAGACCTGTATCAATGAATTTCAAAGTCTTTTCTTCCGGATTTACAATGACCTGAATTTTATTTTTATGGTCTTCCGGAAAAGTGTATTCTCCCATAACCTCCAGTTTTTTCAGTTTTGTAATGGCATCACATCCATTTGAAATTAATTCACGGAAGAAAATGTCATGATCGGAATACATCCATTTTTTAATAATCGGAAGGATATTGTCACTGTTAATTGATAAAGTACCACGCTTGCTAGCCATGATAAAATACATCTCCTTTTTCATTCTTATATTGGGAAACGTTTCCCTGCCTAAACACCATAATAGTCCCCAAAGAAATAAAAGTCAAGAGAAAATTAGCACTCAATCATATTGAGTGCTAACAAACTTTTATAAACTTTCTTAAATAATTCTAAACTTCTTATTTTTTCTTTGCTGCGATGAAGATATTCGGCGGATTTTTATGGAGATTGACAATTTCCAGAACTTCAAAACCGTTTTTCTGAATTTTCCGCATCAGACTAATGGGTGTATCAAAAGCTACATAAGGCATCAGATGCAATTTACTTTTCCAGAATTTTTTCACAGAGTCTTTGGACAAATTTCTTCCCAGACAGTCTGTGGCAGAAAGAAAAATACCGCCCGGTTTTAAAATCTCATATATTTTCTTTAAAACCTCTTCCTGATTTTTCATATACAACAGCACATTATATGCCGTCACCACATCATAGCTTTCCGGCTCTATTTCCATTTCCGTCAATTCTCCCATGGAAAAGGTAATATTATTCTTTGACAATTTTTCTGCTTTTTCTCTGGCTTTTTGGAGCATATCTTTAGAAATATCCGTTGCCGTGATTTCTTTTACATATTTTGAAAGAGGAATGGTCGCTGCGCCGGTGCCGCAGCCAATCTCAAAAACTCTGTCTTCCTCCTTTAAAAATGCCGCAGAACGTTTCACAGTTTTTCTGTAAGCATTTTCATATACTGATAAAACCTGCTTATCGAATACTTCTGAACGCCTGTTCCAAAATGCAGGAGCTTCAACCCTTGTATTTTTCATCCTTATCCCTCCTTAATTACTTCAAAAACAAACGCAGCAATTTCTTTTTCCCATTTGTATACGGCTGATAACGAATAGGTAAATCGACTCCCTGATATTTTTTCACAATACTTTTCGTATGACTAAAGGTATCAAAGCTTTTTTTTCCGTGATAGCTTCCCATACCGCTTGCACCTACACCGCCAAATCCCATTCTTGATGTTGCCAGATGAATAATGGTATCGTTAATACAACCTCCTCCAAAGGAGATTTCCTGTAAAATTCTCTGCTCTGTCTGTTTTCTTTCTGTAAAGAGATAGAGTGCCAGAGGTTTTTCACCCTTTTTGATAAAGTCCTCTGCCTCTTTTAAATCTCTGTAAGCGAGCACAGGCAGCACCGGTCCGAAGATTTCCTCCTGCATAATGGGTGACTTTTCTGTAATATCATCCAACACAGTAGGGGCAATAAACAGCCTTTCTTTATTCCCAAAGCCGCCTTTTACAATGTGTTCTCCTTCCATAAGCTTCATAATGCGCTCATAGTGTTTTTCATTGATTATTCTGGGATAATCCTGATTTTTCAGCGGCTCTGCCGAAAACATTTTATCAATCCAGTATTTTAAATATTCTAAAAATTCTTCTTTTACAGCTTCCTGTATCAAAAGGTAATCAGGAGCTACACAGGTCTGTCCGCTGTTTAAATATTTTCCAAACACCAGACGTTTTGCTGCCAGCTTTAAGTTTGCCGTTTCATCTACAATACAGGGACTTTTCCCACCCAGCTCTAAAGTAACAGGCGTGAGATTTTGGGCAGCCTTTTCCAGAACAATTTTTCCCACTGCCTTACTTCCCGTAAAGAAAATATAGTCAAATTTCTGTTCTAAAAGTGCTGTATTCTCTTCTCTGCCGCCTTCCACAACTGCCACAAATTCTTTCGGAAAAACAGCAGAAAGAATTTTTTTAATCACTGCCGAGGTGTGCGGTGCATAAGCAGAAGGCTTTACCACACAACAGTTTCCCGCTGCAACAGCGCCGATTAAAGGCTCCATACAAAGCATAAAAGGGTAATTCCAAGGGGCTATAATCAACACTGTGCCATAGGGCTCGACAGCTTCAAAGCTTTTTGCAGGAAACTGCGCCAATGGTGTCAAGGCACGTTTTCCCTTCATCCAGCCCTTCAAATGCTTTTCTGCATAGTTCAGCTCGGAAAGTGTCATTCCCACTTCTGTCATATAAGCTTCAAAATCTGATTTTCCCAAGTCCTTATACAGGGCTTCTTCGATTTCTTTTTCATAATATAAAATCGTTCGTTTTAACCGAAGAAGAGCTTTCTTGCGAAATTCATAAGCTTTTGTCCTGTTTTTTTCAAAAAAAGCTTTTTGCCTCTCTGCTATGGAGTTTATTTCCATGAGCCGTCACCTCACTAGCCTTCTACAATTAAATACTGTCCGTTTGGAAGAGGAAAGACTTCACTGGCATCCTCCAACTCTTCCAAGGTCATTCCGTCTACATCCATGCCGTTTTCTTCAAAATATTCCTTTACTTCGGCTAAAGAGTCCACCACAACTGCCATGCAATCCTCTAAAAACGCCTCAGCCTCTTCCTCTGTCTCCGCTACCGGCTCTGCAAATAACTGCTCCTGATTTTTCAAAAAAGTTACCAGACATTCTTCACTATATTCATTCATTCCAATTTCCTCCTTGTTGAATTATTTTTTCTAAAACGGTTTCTACCCGTTCTGTTTCATATTTTGCTGTTTCTTTTACTTCTTCTTTGGCATTGCTTACAGCAAAGCTATAAGTAACCTCATGGAGCATTTCCAAATCATTTAAGTTATCTCCAAAAGCCGCACAGACGTCTGCGGAAATAAGAAAATGCTTCTGCAAAACTCGAATTCCTTTTCCCTTATCCGCACTCATCGGCATCATATCCAGCCATGCGTGACCGGAGGTTACCACAGTTGCCTGACTTCCGAAAAGCTTTTTCCAATAAGGCAGCATTTCTTCCAGTCCGCTTTCCCTGTACATGGATATTTTCAAAATATCTTCTTTTACTTTGAAAATATCATCTACCACCGCAACCTTGCCTTTTACTGTCTGAAGCATATAATTTGCAAATGCTTTTCTTTTCGGCTGAATATAGTAGGATTTTTCTCCGGAAACAATAATCTCCATATCCTCTCTATTCAGTATGCTATGCGCCATTTCTTCTGCTAATGCCCGTTCAAAAACATCTTTATGTAAAATTTTCCCTTTATACACAACCATTGCCCCATTTTCACAAATATAAGCAATGTCATCCTTTACAGGCTCAAATAAGTTTCGTAAAACTGCATACTGTCTTCCGCTGGCAGCCGCAAAAAGAATTCCCATTTCTTTTAACTGTTTTATCTGCTCCACTGCTTGTAAAGACAGCTCTCTTTTCCCATTTTGAAGAAGCGTGCCATCTATATCACTGGCAATCAGCTTTAACATACTTTCCCACTCCCTGCTATTTCTTTTTTGCGGTTTCAAAAATTTCCTGTGGCGTATCTACAATTTTATCTGCATGATGTTCCACCAGTTCCTGTCTTGGACGAAAACCCCATGTTACGCCGATGGTATACATACCTGCCGCTTTTCCCGTATCCATATCTGTATTGGTATCTCCACAGTAAAGACATTCCTCAGGTTTTACACCAAATGCCTCTGCAATAGCAAGAGCTCCCACCGGTGACGGCTTTCTGGGGATGCGCTCTGTCTGTCCCTGCACTTTATGAAACATCGTTTCTCCGAAAATTTTATTTACTACCTCTACGGCTGCTTCATGAGGCTTATTTGACAACACTGCGATTTTAATATTTTCTTCTTTTAATTTTTCTAAAAGCTCTATAATCCCGTCAAAGGGCTTCACATGATAAAAAGGATTTTCGGCAAATCTCTGACGATATACGGTACGTATCTGCTCATAGTCTGCTTTGTCCCCTCCCGGTGTTGCGGCAAGCATTCTCCTTACCAGCTCGTCGGCTCCGTCTCCTGCATAAAAATTATAATTCTCCACAGGCAGTGCAGCTAATCCGAACTCCTGTAAAACCTGATTTCCCACATACGCCATAGACTCCACGGTATCTGCAATGGTTCCGTCTAAATCAAATATACATGCCTTATACATGATTACCATTCCCTGCTTTCTATTCCCATATTTTTTAATTCCTGATAAAGTCTTGCCAGAGGCAGCCCTACCACATTGTTATAATCACCGCTGATTTCTTTAATAAAAACAGCGGATTTTCCCTGAATACCATAAGCCCCTGCTTTGTCCATGGGCTCTCCTGTATTCACATAGCTTCTGATTTCATCCTCTGACATGGGATAAAAAACAACCTTCGTTTTCTCATGAAACGTCTTCCTTCTGTTTTCGTCTCCCTCTCTTACCATAATTGTCACACCGGTATAAACCTCGTGCGTCCGTCCCTGAAGACCTTGAAGCATTCTTACCGCATCTTCTTTTGAGGCTGGCTTGCCCAATATTTTGTCTTCACTTGCAACAACCGTATCTGCGCCAATCACAACAACATCTCCGGCTGATTTTTCATAAATATCACTGCATTTTAAATAGGACAGCTCCTCTACTGCAAGTCCCGGCTGTGTTTTCGTAATCTTCTCCTCTGCCTGACTGGGGATAACCGTAAAAGGAATTCCTCCCTGCTCTAAAAGTTCCCTGCGTCTGGGAGAAGCACTTGCCAGTATCATTTTTCTCATGATGTTCTCCTTTAAAGCAATTCCCGATTTATTTTCTCTCAATTCTTAGTATATCCTGTCTTTTTCAATGTTGCAATGAAAAAATGACGGCACTTTTATGCCGCCACAATCATTTTTTCCACAGGCCTTCCTTTTGAAAATAACCTCTCATACACCGTTTCACACTTTTTAAATTTACAAAACATTTTTTGTGCATCGCATTCGTTGCAGTATACCTTCCAGCATCCGCAGCATTTGCAGTTTTTTCCTTGATTTTCTATAAATCCCTGCACATCTTCCTCCGGATACCCTAAAAATAATCCGATTTCGTGAGGAAACCTTTCATACATCTGCAATCTGTTTTGTAAAATTTTTACAGCTTCCTCAGCATTGTTATAAACGTATCCTTCCGCTTCCAACATTTTTCGTGTCTTCGCTCTCTTTAAATCATCTTCCAGCTTTTTTCTTCTGTCCACATACAGAAGCGCTCTTTGTTCCGTAGTACGAATAACTGTAAGGCTCAATCCTTTTTCTTTTAAAACTCTTTTCCAAAGCTCTGCGCTATTTTCAAATTCCTCTTTAGACTCCCATGAATACCAAAACAGGTTCGCTGTTTTTAGACCGGCCAAGGTAGGAGCGCTATGTCTGATTAAAATTTCCTCCAGCATCTATCTCTCCTCCTTAATGTCTTCCAGCACGGACTGTAATGCAGCCGTACTTGCCCTGTGAATTCTTCGAATAGGAATATTATTTCTCTTTGCTTCCTGAGAAGCATTCATTACCATTTTGTGAGATACTGTATTTGTAAATAATAGCAGCAAATCCGGACATCCCATTTTCTTCTTAATCGAACTGTTTTCCTTTACAAACACTTTTGCCTTGCATCCATAGCTTTCACATAAATTTTCATAACGTGTTACCATTCTTTCATTTCCACCGATAATTACAATACTCATACTGTTCTTCCTTTCTTGATTAGTTTTAACTAACCACTATTTAAAAAATATATTTCTCTGTTTCTGATTTCGATTAGTGTTAACTAACTACTATCATACTGATTTTTCTGCATTTGTCAACCCCATTCTTTTAAAACGCAATTTCGTATAAGATAAATTTCATAGAAAATTAATGAAAAAACACTTCCCTTCCTGAGTGAAAAAGGATTATAATGGAGAACATATAGGTAGAGTAAGGGAATTTTGATTTTAGAAAGGATTTTGATTATGGGAAATTTAGGTAAAAAATTATTAGGTATTGGATTGTTAAGCGCAACTGCCGGAGCTGCGGTTTATTACTTTACAAAAAAGAAAGAGGAAAATCCTGACCTTCAGGAAGAATTTGCAGATTTTCAGGATAATCTGAAGGAAACTGCTGCCTCTGCTGTAAATGTAGCCTCCAAATTTAAAGAAGTCGTTGAAAAATCAGTAGATCAGGCAGTCAACAAAGCTGATGAGCTTACAAAAGAATTCTCCGAAGACGATATCTTTGAGGATGATTTTGAAGACCTTGCCGAAGATATTGAAAATATAAAAGAAGACGTAAAAGAAACCGTAGAAGACACAAAAAAAGCTGCCGAAAATGTTGTTGAAACTGTAAAAGAGACGGTAAAAGATTGTGTCTGCGAAAAAGAGGAAGAAGAAAAGGAAGACACTTCTGCCGAACTTTAAAATAGCTCTTGTAAAAATCTTCCATTCATAATACAATCACTTTAGTGGGTATTCAACTATTTATAAAGTGAGGAATGTACTATGAATAACAATTTATTTGAGCAGGCAAAAAATGACGATATTTTGTCAAAAGAATTAATTTCATTTTTACTGGAAAGTATGGAATACAGCCGATTGAGCTTTATCAATGATGCGGTGGATATTCTCAAGGTTTTAAAAATCCGTATTGAACGAGGGGATAAAATCACAGATGCGGTTTCTCTTGAAACTTATACTATGAAGGGATTTAAGGCTTTTGTAAAAGAACATTTTTCAGAATATATTTACAATCAGGTCTTTACTCCTTTAAAAAAGGATGAAAAAATTTATTTTTCTTTAGAACCTTGTGAGGGCGGATATGAGCTTGTACTTTCTGATAAAGACAGCAAAGTGTACAAATGGATTTCCAGCTTAAATGAAAAATTTTCTCTCGTTTACATGATTGCTACAAAAGTTGTATATATCAAAAATATTAAAACAAAAACTTACTCCCCGTTTATTTCTGAAAACGGAAAATACTGCCGATACGATGAGACAGTGGGTAAAATTTTAGAAATAAACGCATAAAATATATTTTCTAAAAGAGGCTTTCACTTTAAACAATATCCAAAAATATTTATACACCTTTAGCGAATTTGTCGAGCATGCTTTGAGATTACAAGCTCAAAGCGAGCGCAGACTGAGTGTAAAATGTATAAATATTTTGGATATTGAATGTGATAACCCTCTTCATCCTTTTATCTATGCCATGCTTTTTTCAAAAGCTCCATAGCTTCTTCAATTTCCTTTTCTTCCATCCCTGCATAACCCAAAAGCACTTTGTTTTCTCTTTTTCTGTTTGTCGAAATACAGTATTCCGATACTCCGTAAACCTGTATCCCCACACTATCGGCTCGCTCTATTGCCATTTTTTCTGTCAATCCGTTCACAAACTCCAGAACAAAATGAACACCCGCATTTTCTCCGTGAAACACGCAAATTTCCTGCATTTCTTTTAAATGCTTTACCATTAAATCATGCTTACTTTTATAAATCTTGCGCATACGGTTCAGATGTTTTTCATAATATCCTTCTCTTAAAAAAAGCTCCAATATTTTCTGGTCTGCTTTTGAAACCGTCACAGAGAAAAGATATTTTTCATTCAAGTATCTCTGCATAAGCTTTTCCGGCAAAACCATATAGCTGACACGAACAGAGGGTGCTAAGGATTTTGAAAAAGTCCCCATATAAATCACACTTCCATTTCTGTCAAAGCCCTGCAAGCTTGGAATAGGCTGCCCTTTATAACGAAACTCACTGTCATAATCATCTTCAATAATATAACGTTCTTCTGACTTTTCTGCCCAGCTCAAAAGCGCCAAACGGCGTTTTAAAGGCATAATCATACCCATAGGAAATTGATGTGACGGCATCACATAAACAAGCTTTGCTTTTTTTTCTTCTAAATCACTGATGTCAAGCCCCTGTTCATCCTGCCTGACTGCCTCCACCTTATATCCAATATGTTGAAAGTCATAATACGCACTGATATAGGTCGCCGCTTCCATTGCAACGGTTTGACCTGCTCCCAGAATTGTTCCCAACAGCATGAGAAGATAATCATTTCCCGCACCGATGATAATCTGTTCCTTTTTACATCTTACACCTCTGGAACGATATAAATATTCGGCTGCCGCCTGCCGTATTCCGTCTTCACCGCAGGGATTTCCAAGCTGAAAAAATTCCTCGTCCGCTTCTGTCAATACCTGCCTTGAAAGCTTTTGCCACACACTGTAAGGAAAGCTTCCCTTCGCAATTTCGTTTAAGGCAAAATCATAGGAATATTTCTTTTGCTTATCCTGCGCTATGGTGTTTTCGTTCTGCTGTTTTGGTAAACTGCTCTTGGAAAAATAAATTCCCTCTAACTGCGATATATAATATCCTTTGCAGGGAAGCGCCTCAATATAGCCTTCTGAAGCAAGCTGGTCATAAGCAAGCTCTGTGGTACTTCTGCTGACAGAAAGATACCGGGAAAGCGCCCTTGATGAGGGCAGCTTGTCTCCCGGCTTTAACTGTTCTTTCTCTATTTCTTTTTTAATAAATTCATAAATTTGCTGATAGATAGGAATTTTAGAGTCCTTATCTATAAAAATCATCAATTCATTCATCTTATTTTAATTTGAAAGAGCTCTTTAAGGATACAATGCGGTTAAACACCGGCGCTCCCGGCTTGCTGTCATGGCAATCCGCACAGAAAAATCCATTTCTTACAAACTGAAATCTGTCATAAGCCTCTGCTTTTCCTAATTCCGGTTCTACAAGACAGCCTTTTACAACGGTCAGAGAATTCGGATTTAAGTTCAGACTCCCGTCTTCTTTGTTATATACGCCTTTTTCTTCATCTACAATGTTTTCGTACAGACGACATTCTGCCTCCACTGCTGTTTCAGCGCATACCCAGTGAATAGTTCCTTTTACCTTTCTTCCGTCCGGTGAATTACCTCCTTTGGAAGCAGGATCGTAAGTACAGTGAATAACGGTCACATTGCCGTTTTCGTCTTTTTCACATCCTGTACAGGTAACAAAATAAGCATTCATAAGGCGTACTTCATTTTCCGGATAGAGACGTTTGTATTTCTTAATTGGAACTTCCATAAAGTCTTCTCTTTCAATGTAAAGCTCTTTCCCAAATGGAACTTGTCTTGTGCCTAATTCCGGATTTTCCATGTTATTCGGAACTTCCAGATATTCAATTTCTCCTTCCGGATAATTGTCGATTACTAATTTTACAGGATCTAAAACAGCCATCATACGAGGCGCTTTCATCTTCAAATCTTCTCTGATACAATACTCCAGCATTGCATAATCTACGGAACTGTTCGCTTTGGAAACACCGCATAATTCTACAAATTTCTGGATAGACTCCGGTGTGAAGCCGCGTCTTCTTAATGCTGCAATAGATACCAAACGAGGATCATCCCAGCCATCAACGATACCGTCTTCTACCAGCTTTTTAATGTATCTTTTTCCTGTAACCACATTTGTCAGATATAATTTTGCAAATTCAATCTGTTTTGGAGGATGTGCATACTCCAATTTCTGTACAACCCAGTCATATAACGGTCTGTGGTCCTCAAATTCCAGTGTGCAGATAGAATGAGTAACACCTTCAATAGCATCCTCAATAGGATGTGCAAAGTCATACATCGGATAAATACACCATTTGTCCCCTGTATTATGATGTGTCATATGAGCTACACGGTAAATAACAGGATCACGCATGTTGATATTTGGAGAAGCCATATCAATTTTTGCTCTCAGAACCTTGCTTCCGTCTTCAAACTCACCGTTTTTCATTTTTTCGAATAATTCCAGATTTTCCTCTACGCTTCTGTTTCGGTAAGGACTTTCTTTTCCCGGCTCTGTTAAAGTTCCTCTGTATTCTCTGATTTCTTCTGCTGTCAAATCACAGACAAAAGCTTTTCCTTTTTTAATCAGCTTTACTGCTGCTTCATACATCTGATCAAAATAATTAGATGCAAAATATAAGCGGTCTTCCCAGTCAGCGCCTAACCACTGAATATCTTTTTTAATAGACTCTACAAATTCTACTTTTTCTTTTGTAGGGTTTGTATCATCAAAACGCATATTAAATTTTCCATGGTATTTCTGTGCCAAGCCATAGTTTAATAAAATTGATTTTGCATGACCGATATGCAGATAACCATTTGGTTCAGGTGGAAATCTGGTACAAATTTCATCGTACTTTCCTTCTGCCAAATCTTTTTCAATAATCTGCTCAATAAAGTTTTTAGAAACGGTTTCTTTTGCTGTTTCTTTTTCCACTTTTTTCTCCTCCGTCTATGGTAATTTTCTTTGGCGTAAACCAAGTTTTTGTCTATATAATAACTTTAAGAAATATACTACCATAAAATCACTGTTTTTCAAAGGCTTTGCTTATATTTTTTTCTGATTTCAGTCTAAAATCATAAAGTTTGCCGTTGCGGTTGCAATGATTTTGTCGTTTTTCTCTGACCTGCATACTGCGTGGACATTGCATACTTTTCTTCCTGCCCGGTCTGCGGTTGCTGTTACAAGCAGTGCATCTCCCGGAAGTCCCGGACTCAAATAATTGATATTTAAGTTAATGGTAGGAATACTCTTGCTTCCGCTTACGTTTCTTACAATCGCCCCACAGGTAGTATCAATAGCGGCTGCAATAATACCTCCATGTATCGTGGACATGTGATTTAATTCCCATCTTTGTATAGGAAAGCGAAAGGTAAGGCTTTTTTTCTCATAATTACAGGAATAAAATTCCACCTGCATCTTATTATATAAATGCTCCGGTGAATTGGGATATAACATTTCCATCTGTTTCTTTATTTCCTGTTCCATTATCTGCTGCATAACTTCTCTCCTCTTTAATAACGTACTTCTAAAAGCGTCAATCCTCGTGCCGGAGCCGTAAATCCTGCTTCTTTTCTATCACAGTTTTCTAAAATTGCTTTCATCTCCTCCGGCTTCCTGCGTCCTCTGCCTACTTCAATTAAAGTGCCTGTTAAAATCCGAACCATGTTATACAAAAATCCGTTTCCCGTATAAGTAATAACGATTTCCTGTTCCAAATCTGCAATATCAATATGGTAAACAGTTCTTACAGAAGACTTTTTCATTTTCTTATTAGAACAAAAACTTTTAAAATCATGAGTCCCTTCCAAATATTTCGCAGCCTCTTTCATGGCATTTACGTCCAGAACTTCGTGGAGAGGACATTGATACTTTCTCTCAAAAACGTTCTTATGAATACCGGATACAATCCGATACTGATACACCTTCTCCTTTGCGTTTAAGCGGCTGTGAAACCGCTCCTCCGCCTCGCTTACCTTAGAAATCTCGATGTCCTCCGGCAGATATTCGTTTAAATATTGACAAATTTCTTCGCAGCTCTTTTCACAGTCCGCATGAAAATTCGCCACCTGACCTTTGGCATGTACCCCTGCGTCAGTTCTTCCTGCTCCCTGAATTTGTACCTCTGTTCCCAGCATTTTTGTTAAAACATCTTCGATTTTTCCCTGTATGGTATTGTCCGTATCCTTCTGACGCTGCCAACCTCCGTATCGGCTTCCGTCATATTGAATATCCAAACGATAATTCATATCTGCTCTCCTTTTAAACAGACAAAAGGTGTTACATAAATGCAACACCTTATATCTCTATTTCTTATTTTACCAAATAAACATCTGCATGATTTACACCCAAAGCATTGGCTCTGTCATGGTCGTTTACATAGATATCAATGCGGTTTCCTTTAATTGCACCGCCACAGTCTTCTGCTGTAAATACATGTCCGTTAATAATTACCTGTGTTCCGTAAGGAATAACTTTCGGGTCTACTGCAATGGTTCTTCCTTCTACTACCGGTGTACCTGTTGCTGTAATACCTGTTTCCACATCACAGCAAAGCTCACAGGAACAATAATAAGTCAGCTTAAAGTTACCCAGTTTTTCACCGTACATATCAGATGTAGCATTTACCTCTGCTATATCACCGCCTCCGTAGGAAACTGTCTCATCCTCTAATACACGTACTGCCCATACTGCGTTTTTCGTATTTAAGTTACCCTGCACAATACCATAATCCTTACCCATAGCTTCTACGGTCTTACCGTCTCCGGCATAGATAACAACGTGATATACATAACCGTTCTTTGCATAGAAAATCAAATCTCCCGGCTGTGCATCTTCTACCGGAATTTTGGTTCCGTACTGTGCCTGATCTGCCGCAACACGAGGCAGCTCATATCCATATTCTTTGAAAATACTCTGTACAAAACCGGAGCAGTCCGCACCTTCTGTTAAGCTGGTACCTCCCCAAACATAAGGATTTCCGATAAACTGAGAAGCAAATTCTACCACAGAACTTCTAAGCTGTCCTCCCGGAACTCCTGATTTTACAGAAGTAAGCGTATAATAACAAGCTTCATTTTCTTCCGGTGCAATTTCTTCTTTTGCAAGTGTGTAAGTATCTTCGCCCTTCTCTGTTACCTCTTCCTGAACTGTTTCTTCCATGTTCAAATATTCTTTTGCCACAAAGCCTCTGACATCTCCGGACTCTATGTATACCCAGTCTTCTTCTTCATCTGCCAGAACATAGCAAAGACTGTTATTCTCCAGCGTTCCGATAATGCGGGACTCTGTGCTCTTATCTTCTCTTACATTTAATAAGCTGGCTGTTGTAAGTGCATATTCCTTATCCACAACTGTCTGATTTACCGTAGCTCTCAGATACAAAAATGCTTTATTTTCTCTGTATGGAACTGTTTCTTTTGCTGTGGGTGCAACGCCTTCAATTCCTTTATATTCTTCATTAAATCTTGCTGCTAAGGATCTTGCTTCCTTCTGATATCTTTCCAGAATTTTCTGAGCTTCCTCTCCTGTAACAACATCCTCTGCTTTTACAAAACCTCTGACAGCTCCGGACTCAACATAAAGCCATCCGTCTTCCTCTTCCTTCAGTATGTAGCAGACACCTTTTTTTGCAAGCGTTCCCACACTGCGGGCTTCCTCTGTCATCTCTTCATAAATATTTATTTTTTCATTGGAAAATGCGTATTTTCTGGCCACTGTCCAGAAACGAAAATCTTCTACAATCGTAGGAACTTCTATAATTTCCTGCTGCTGTACTAATTCCTGATTGCTAGATGGCGCTTCCGGGTCGTCTGCTTCAATTTTGGGTGAACCATTATCTAAAAGAATAACATAACCATTTGCATCTAACACATAATGATAACCCTCCGGCAGCTGATAGCCTGTTCTTTCCTCATACTGCTCAGGTGTTTCCTGTGACGGCGTTTCATCCACTGTATCGGCTTCTATTTTCGGTGAACCGTCTTCGTTAAATGTCACATAACCATTTGCATCCAATACATAATGATGTCCTTCCGGCAGCTGATAGCCTGTTCTCTGCTCATACTGCTCAGGTGTCTCCTGTAACGGTGCTTCCGGCTGATTAGCTTCTATTTTTACACTGCCGTCTTCGTTAAATGTCACATAACCATTTGCATCCAATACATAATGATGTCCTTCCGGCAGCTGATAGCCTGTTCTCTGCTCGTACTGTTCAGGTGTCTCCTGTAACGGTGCTTCCGGCTGATTGGCTTCTATTTTTACACTGCCGTCTTCGTTAAATGTTACATAGCCATTTGCATCCAATACATAATGATGTCCTTCCGGCAGCTGATAGCCTGTTCTCTGCTCGTACTGCTGGGGTGTCTCCTGTAACGGTGCTTCCGGCTGTTCAGGCTCTTGTGGTGTTTCCGGCTGTTGTGGTATCTCCGGCTGTTGAGGTGTCACCGGTTCTTCAACGACCTGATTGCCATCCGCCTGAGTCTGTATATCTGCTGCAAAAACATTTGCCGGTGTGGCTAAGCTAAGCGCCATAGTAAGCGCAAGTATTTTCTTTATTTCCTTATATTTCAATTTCTTCTCCTCCGGTATCACTGTATCCATTTCTAAGGTTGAATACCATTCTAGTAAAAATGTTTCGTCTTCTTTTTAGTTTATCACGAGTACCTTATCAAATCAACAATAAATTATAGAATTTAAAGTGTTTTTTATGCACTTTACCCTACTTTTGTATGATATTTTTCATTTTTTATACAATTATCCTAATCACTATTTTTTGCCCACATACGCAACCTCTTTTCCTAAGAAAAAAAGTGCTAACAGATTAGGAATTGCCATCATTCCGTTTAAGGCATCGGACAATTCCCAAATCATAGTCGGAGCAATCATACATCCCGGCAATGTAATCAAAATATAGCAAAAACGATATACCTTTACACCTTTTTCTCCTGCCAGATAATCTGCTGTCTGTGCACCAAAATAAAACCAGCCAATCATTGTGGCAAAAGCAAACAATGCGGTTGCCCCTGCCAAAAACTCCTTTCCCCAAGGAATAACCGATGCAAACGCCATTCCCGTAAGCGTTGTTCCATCTATATATCCAGCCTGCCAATATGGCACTTGACTCACCAATATTACAAGAGCTGTAATCGTACAGACCAGAACTGTATCAATAAATACTTCTAAAATCCCCCACATTCCTTGAATTTTCGGGTCCTCCACATCTGACTGTGCATGAGCCATAACAGAAGACCCAAGCCCCGCCTCATTAGAAAAAATCCCCCTTGCAATTCCCATACGCACCGCCTGTTTCATACTGTATCCTGCCACCCCTCCCACTGCTGCCGAAGAGCGAAAGGCTTCTTGGAAAATCAAAGCAAATGCTCCTGCAATTCTGTCTCTGTAAAAGAATAGAACAAGCATAGCGCCTGCCAAATAAATGGCAGCCATAACAGGTACAAGCCTTTCCGTAAAGATTGCAATTCGCTTCATTCCTCCTGTTAAAACCACTGCCACTACAATCATGCAAAGACTTCCTGACAGAAATGCAGGTACATGAAAAGCCTTTTCAAGCCCCACTGCCATAGAATTTCCCTGCACCATATTCCCCATGCCAAAGGATGCGCCTAAACAGCAGACAGCAAAAGCAACAGCCAAAGGCTTACACCCAAGTCCCCTTTCCATATAAACCATGGCGCCGCCCTTCCACTGTCCTTTCTCATCTTTATAACGATATTTTATTCCCAAAAAATTTTCCGCATAGGTTGTCATCATTCCGAAAAAGGCAGATACCCACATCCAGAAGATAGCTCCCGGTCCTCCAAACATCAATGCAGTGGCAACACCGGTTATATTTCCTGTTCCCAAAGTAGCTGCCAGCGCTGTGCAAAAAGATTGAAATTGCGTTACAGAAGCAGTTTCTTTCGCATTTTTTGTTTTCTTTCCTTTTTTTAATGCACCAATGGTATTTGCTGTCCATATATGTATTTTTGTAATCTGAAAAAATCCTGACCGTATGGTAAACCAGATACCTGCTCCCAGAAAAAATACCAGCATTCCCCGTCCCCATACAAATTCCTGAAGAGAATGAATAAAATTTGCCATTGCACATTCCTTTTCCTTGCTCCATAAAACCTATGCAAAAAATCATTCTCCTATGAAATGAAAAAAAGACTATTACATGAAGTATATGTTAAGGATATGTATACATTTTGCACTCAGTCTGCGCTCACTTTAAGCTTGTAATCTCAAAGCGTGCTCGACAAATTTGCTAAAATGTATACATATTCCAAATTTCTACTTCATATAATAGCCTTTGCTGTAAGAGTTAATCTTATTCGAAAGCTTTTCCTACAGAACCAAAGAGTTCCATTTTTTCTTTAATTGTATCGCAGATAGCCTCAAATCCTGGTTTTAATAATTTACGTGGATCATATCCTTTTCCTTCATTATCTTTTCCAGCTTCAATGTATTCACGTGTAGCTGCTGCGAAAGCTAACTGACATTCTGTATTTACATTGATTTTAGATACACCTAAATCAATTGCTTTTTTAATCATGTCTGCAGGAATACCTGTACCACCATGAAGAACTAATGGCATTTCTCCTGTTAATTTCTGGATGTTATCCAGAACATCAAATCTAAGTCCTGCCCAGTTTTCCGGATATTTTCCGTGGATGTTACCAATACCTGCTGCAAGCATGTCTACACCTAAGTCTGCAATCATTTTACATTCTTCAGGATCTGCACATTCGCCCATACCTACAACACCGTCTTCTTCTCCACCGATAGAACCAACTTCTGCTTCTAAGGAAAGTCCAAGACCTTTACAAACGCCTGCTAATTCTTTTGTTTTCTCAACGTTTTCTTCGATTGGGTAATGAGAACCGTCAAACATGATGGAAGAAAATCCTGCTTTGATACATTTGTAGCATCCGTCGTATGTACCATGGTCTAAGTGCAGAGCAACCGGAACTGTGATGTTTAATTCGTCAATCATGGCTTTTACCATGTCTGCAACTGTTTTAAATCCACACATATATTTTCCTGCGCCTTCAGAAACACCCAGAATAATTGGGGATTTGCATTCTTCTGCTGTTAAAAGTGCTGCTTTTGTCCACTCCATGTTATTGATATTAAACTGACCTACTGCATAATGTCCTGCTTTTGCTTTTTTTAACATTTCTGCTGCTGATACTAACATATTCAATGACCTCCGTTTATTTTATTTAAGTCTAAAACCTAGAACTATTATAACACATTTTCATTTTCAGGCAAGTATTTCTTAATGCAATTTATCCTGTTTCATGATATACTTATTTTTAAGAATATTTAACTGAAAGGAACATAATCAGCAATATGGAAATAAAAAATTTAATTGTAGGACAATCCGGAGGTCCCACCGCAGTAATTAACAGCAGCTTATACGGTGTTGTTTCCGAAGCCCTTTCCCAGCCTTCTATCGGCAAGGTATACGGTATGGTAAACGGCATTGAAGGATTTTTAAAAGGAACGATTTTAGATTTCGAAGAAACGCTCTTTTCCAATGATTTAGAAAAATTAAAAACAACTCCCGGCGCTTACTTAGGCTCTTGCCGGTACAAGCTTCCCGAAGACTTAGAAGATCCTGTTTATCCTATTCTTTTTCAGAAATTTGAAGAATTAAACATTGGATATTTCTTCTATATCGGCGGAAATGACTCCATGGACACGGTAAGCAAATTATCTCGTTATGCAGAGAAAATCAATAGTGACATCCGTGTAATCGGAGAGCCGAAAACCATTGACAATGATTTGGTTATGACTGACCATACTCCCGGCTTTGGCAGCGCTGCCAGATATGTGGCTTCTACTGTAAGAGAAATTGTCATTGATGCCAATGTATACGAGACAAAATCCGTCACGATTGTTGAGATTATGGGACGCCATGCCGGCTGGCTCACTGCCGCAAGCGCTTTGGCAAGAAAAAGCGAGGGCGACAATCCTCTGCTTATTTATCTGCCGGAAACAGCTTTTGACGAAGAAGCTTTCCTTGAAAAAGTAAAAGGTTGTTTTGAAAAAAATCCAAATGTCATTGTCTGTGTTTCTGAAGGTATTCACGATAAAAACGGAACTTTCATCTGCGAATACGATAACTCCGTAGGCACAGATACTTTCGGACACAAAATGCTGGCAGGCTGCGGAAAATATCTGGAAAATCTGGTTCGTAACCGTCTGGGCGTAAAGGCACGCTCTGTGGAATTAAATGTAAATCAGCGCTGTTCCGCCTCTATGATGTCAGCAACAGACCAAAAGGAAGCAATTCTTGCAGGACAATTTGGTGTGCGTGAAGCGTTAAAAGGCGCTACCGGAAAAATGGTTTCCTATATCAGAACTTCTGATTTACCTTATCGCATGACACTTGGTCTTGAGGATGTAAATCTGATTTGTAATCAGGAAAAAACAGTTCCTAGGGAATGGATTTCCAAAGACGGCTCCGATGTAACAGACGCTTTTCTTGCTTATGCCCTTCCGCTTATTCAGGGTACAGTAGAAATTCCTCTGGGCACAGACGGACTTCCTGATTTCCTTTCCAGAAAATAATTATGTATTAGGAGGGTTTTTATGTTTCGTATTTCCAATTTTACCGATAATGACGATGTAAGAGTTTTGGACTCTGCCGGCCCTTTCACCGTGATTGAATATATGCGGGATTTGAGCGTTTCTCCGTCTGATGCGGAAAAAGCTTATTTCTGCCATGCCATGAATGTACGCAAGCGACAGGTTGTATGTGATTTAAGTAAAGCAAACGTTACTTTACAGTCCGGTGCTATGCAGTGGACTGTGGGAAATGTCAACGCTACTACCGGATTAAAAGGTGTGGGAGATTTCTTTGGAAAAGCAGTTCGTGGAAAAATGACCGGAGAAGGTACGATTAAACCGGAATATACCGGTGATGGTGTTCTTGTATTAGAACCTACCTACAAGCATTTAATTTTGCTGGATGTGGCGGACTGGAACGGCTCTGTTGTTCTGGATGACGGCTTGTTTCTTGCCTGCGATGCAGATTTAAAGCATAAAGCTGTTATGCGTTCAAATATTTCCTCTGCTGTATTCGGCAATGAAGGCTTGTTTAATCTGGGATTAAGAGGAAACGGTGTGGTATGTCTGGAGACACCATGTCCAAAAGAAGAGTTAATTACCATTACTTTAGATAATGATGTATTAAAGGTTGACGGAAATATGGCTGTGGCATGGAGCGGAAGCCTTGACTTTACCGTAGAACGCTCGGGCAAAAGTCTGATTGGTTCTGCCGCTTCAGGCGAAGGACTGGTAAATGTATATCGTGGTACAGGAAAGGTACTTTTAGCCCCTGTTCAAAAAACTATCACTCCACCGTCTGAGCTGAGCATACCGGATGACGAAGACTGACTCTATTATTTTTAGGGCTGTCGCATTATTGCAACAGCCCTATCTTTTCTGCTAAATCATTCAAATAAACCCATCGCTCCATTTTTTCTTCCAGAAGCGCTTCTGCTTCTTCTTTTTCTACTGTAAGTTCATTTAATTTTCCTGAATTTGTTGCATTTTTCATAATTTCTTCATCCAGCTTTTCCAGTTTTTCTTCCAGCTTTGCAATATCATCATCAATGGTTTCAAATTCTTTCTGCTCTTTGAAAGTAAATTTCAATTTTGCCGTTCGATTTTGTTTCCATGTCTGTGCTGAATTTTTCTTTTCCTCTTTTTTCTCCGGCTGAACCGACTGTTTTACATTGTCGCTTCTTCGTTCTTTTGCTTCCAGATAATCGGTATATCCTCCTTCATACTGCTGAAGCTTTCCGTTTCCTGTAAATTCAAAAATCCGGTCTACCACATTGTCCAGAAAATAGCGGTCATGGGAAACAGTCACTACAATTCCGGCAAAAGAATTTAAATAATCCTCCAAAATAGTGAGGGTAGGAATATCTAAATTGTTTCCCGGTTCATCTAAAAGCAGCACATTGATTTCACTGGAAAGAACGCCCAAAAGATATAAACGTCTTTTCTCTCCTCCGGAAAGCTTTCCAATAGGCGCATACTGCATATCAGGGGTAAACAAGAAACGCTCCAGCATCTGAGATGCACTGATTTTTCCGTCTTTTGTATTGATATATTCTGCAATATCTTTCACATAATCAATCACTCTCTGACGGTCATCCATTTCCTGTTCTTCCTGAGCAAAATATCCGATTTTAATGGTTTCCCCCATTTCTACTGTTCCGCTGTCAGGCTCTACCAGTCCTGCCATCAGTTTCATTAACGTAGATTTCCCGCATCCATTTGGACCGATAATACCCAGTTTTTGGTTTTTCAATAAAATATAATTGAAATCTTCTACCAAAACCTGATTACCGTATTTCTTAGAAACGTGCTTTAATTCAATGGTCTTTTTCCCCATACGTGTTTCTACAGACTCTAATTCCACACTCTGGTCTCCCACAGGAGCTGCTGTATTTTTCAGGGCTTCTAATCTCTCCAGTCTGGCACGCTGTTTTGTTGTTCTTGCACGGCAGCCTCTTTTTGCCCATTCTAATTCCATACGCAGAACACTTTGACGTTTTCTCTCTGATGCAAGCTCCATTTCTTCTCTTTCTGCCTTTAATTCCAGAAATTTTGAATAATTTGCTTCATAACTGTACATTTTTCCGTGAGAAATTTCTAAAATACGATTCGTTACTTTATCCATAAAATAACGATCATGTGTAACCATCAAAACCGTTCCCCGAAAACTCTTTAAATATTCTTCCAGCCATGAAATCATGGCTTCGTCTAAGTGATTAGTTGGCTCGTCCAGTAAAAGAATGTCAAAATCCTGCGCTAAAATTTTTGCTAATGCTACTTTTCTTCTCTGCCCTCCTGAGAGCACTGCAATCTGTTTTTCATATTCTGTAATTCCAAGCTGTGTCAGATTACTCTGCACTTTCCACTCTGCCTCACAATCCTGTATATAAGAAAGAATTGTGGCATTTTCCGGAAACTGCGGATTTTGCGGCAAATAGGCAAGTCTTACATTGTTCTGCATAATAATCTGTCCTGTCTCGGGAACTTCCTCTCCCGCCAGCATTTTCAAAAGAGTAGACTTTCCTGTACCGTTAATTCCGATAATGCCTACCTTTTCTCCCTCCTGAACTCCAAAGCTGGCATCCTCAAAAATGACCTTTTCTCCATAAATTTTACTGATATGCTCTATATTTAATATGTTCATGGGAACACTCCTTTTTCCTGCTTTATTTCTTAATCACTATAACAAAGAAATCCTTTTGGGACAATGCCTTTTTATTTTTCTTAAAAAGATTGTCATTCTCTGTATAGAATGATATGGTAATAAAGTATGAAAACAAAAGAATTTTGGAGGAAAGTCATGTTAAAATCTATTATCTTTTTATTAGTGGGATTTTTGCTGCTGGTAAAAGGCGCAGACTGGTTTGTGGAAGGCGCTTCTTCCATTGCAAGACGTCTGCGTATCCCGTCTTTAATTATTGGACTTACCATTGTAGCCTTTGGAACCAGTGCACCGGAGCTTGCGGTAAGTATTACTGCTGCCGTAAAAGGAAGTAATGACATTGCCATTGGAAATGTAGTGGGTTCTAATATTTTTAATCTTTTGGTGGTTATCGGCATGAGCGCTTTGATTTGCCCTCTGTCTGTGAAACCCAGCATGATTAAAAAGGATTATCCTTTATCCATTGTTGCCGCATTGCTTTTAAATGTTTTGATTATGGACCAGTTTTTCACCGGAAGCTCTCGTATGGTCTTAGGACGCCTTGACGGAATTTTATTGTTGGTGGGATTTGGCATTTTCATGTATTTGGCTGTCAAAGATGCTTTAAAAAGCAGAGCAGAAAATCTGTGTATGCAGGAAGCTGAAGCTGTTATCGGATATTCTATGGGAAAAAGTATTTTACTTTCTCTTGTTGGACTTGCAGGTATTATTATCGGTGGGGATATGACTGTAAACGGGGCAAAGGAAATTGCCAGAGCCTTTGGTCTTAGCGAAGCCCTGATTGGTCTTACCATTGTTGCAGTAGGAACTTCTCTGCCGGAGCTGGTTACTTCTATTGTAGCTGCCAGAAAAGGAGAAAGTGACATTGCTCTTGGAAATGTAGTAGGTTCTAATATTTTTAATGTATTTCTGATTTTGGGATTATCCAGCACGATTTTGCCTATGAATGTCACAAAGACTTATCTGTATGATGTGGGATTATTGACTATTGTTTCTATACTGGTCTATATTCCAATTCTTCTCAGAAAGAAAATCGGACGAGTTATGGGCGCTGTGATGACTTGCTCTTACATTGCTTATACGGCGTATCTGATTATGAGATAAAAAGAAGCTTTTTGCTTCAAACGTATATCAAAAATATCTATACATTTTACGCTCAGTCTGTGCTCACTTTGAGCTCACAATCTCAAAGCGTGCTCGACAAATTCGCTAAAAATGTATAGATATTTTAAATGATGTTTGAAGCAGAAGTTCTCTATAAATATTTGTTATTAGAAATTATTTCTCAGTTTCCAACTGTTCCATAATGGCATTATGCAAAACCAGATTTCCTGCAAAGAGACAAACTCCATTTTTTTCAAACATGGGTACAGCATCTTTGCCTCCTGCATATATTCCGTACGTCAAATGTGATTTCTCAGAAAATTCCTCCCAATTTTCTGGGTTAAGTCCTTTCTGGATATTTTCCCACATTGCCTTATATTCTTCTGCATGTTCCTTTGGCACAGCCTCTTTTATAGATTGGCTTGTCCAATATACTGCGTTTTCGTTCTCCTCATACACACTTGGGATTATAGAATAGTATGGATATAAGGTTATATTAGGTACTGTTGTTTTTCCAAAATCTTTTTCCATCTTCTTCAACACATTTTCCATGTTTGCATCGTCCGGATATACCACTCTGATTTCATATAGCTTTTGTGGCTTTCCGCTAAAAGAAGTGTCTAGAAAACTAAAATTGATTTGAGATGTCTTTTCACCAAACATCTCCTGTCCGTTTTCCAGAGCAAAATACGTGTCATACTCATTTTCTATCAGATTTGTCACAGTATCTTTATCCACACCATAGATTTCAAACACTTCTTCCATGGTAATGCCCCATGGCATATCTTCCAGTTCAATATTCTTGCTTTGAGAACCCTTAGAACAACCGGAAAAAATACAAATCCCTATAAGTGTTGCCAAACAAATCGTCATTTTACAGAAAAATCCTTTTGTTTTCATCATAGTACGCCCTCCTTCTCCTCTTAATAATTAAAACTCTATCAAATATTCTCCAAAAACTCCCTTATCTTTTTTTCCTCCCCTACAAGAGAGCCCTGTATCATCGGAGGCTTCCCTCCTCCTTTTCCCTGAAAAGCTTCATTTAATTTCTTACCGATTTCTCGGATATCTCCGCTGCTTCCCAGCACATAGCGAAATCCCTGTTTTTCATCTCCTACAAAAACGCCGCACACACCTTTTGTAAGCTCCATTCCTGCATTAACAAAGTTTCGCATCGCCACAGTATCTAATTCTTTTTCAAAAAGCATCAGATTTGCATTTGGATTTTCTTTTAAAGCTTCTTTTTCAGACTCTAAATATCCCATAACCAGTTTTTCCTGCATTTTTGCTGCTTTTTCTTTTAGCTGTTGGATTTCCTCTGTTAAACGCTTTACAGCCTCAGTCACTTCCTGCTGTTTTGCAGAAAGCATATTGGAAATTTGTACCACACTGGCTTGTTTTTGATTATAATCCTCCAATGCACGCATACCGCAGGCAATCCACAGACGCATACCGCCTTTATAGCGAATGGCATTGGTAATTTTAATCAGCCCTACATTTCCTGTTGTTCTCACATGTGGCGCACAGCAGGCACAAATATCGCAATTCGGGATTTCCACAATTCGAACCTTTCCCTGTAATTCTTTTTTGCTTCGATAAGGGATTTTTTCCAGTTTCTCTGCTTCGGGAAAATACGCTCTGATTTCTCTGTTATCTGCTGCCACTTGATTTGCTTCATACTCAATACTTCGTAATTCTTCCAGTGTAAGCGGACCATTATAATCCATGGTCACTTCTTCTTTTCCCAGATGAAACCCTACATTTTCATAACCAAACCTTCTATGTACAATACCGGAAACGATATGCTCTCCCGTATGCTGCTGCATTTTAGAAAATCGCTCCTGAAAATCCAACTTTCCTATCACTTCCTGTCCCGGCAAAATTTCCTCATCTATATAATGAACAATCTCACCGTTTACTTCCTGCACATCTGACACTTTTATCTCACTGTCTTCTGTGCTAAGTACGCCTGTATCTGCTCCTTGTCCTCCTCCTTCGGGAAAAAAGGCAGTTCTGTCAAGAACCGCCTCAAACTTATTTCCCTTTAGAGTACAGGACAAAACCACAGCTTTAAATTCTTTTATATAACTGTCTTCATAATATAATTGCTTTGTCATTGTTCCTCTCCATATACTCGGATAACGGAAGAAATCTTCTGCACCACTTCCATTTTCTCCAAAACCAAAAGCGCATCGTGGAAGTTTCCTTCTTTTACTCTTGATGTTACAATCACCAATTCTGCCCATTCTTCATGTTTATGTTTTTGAATCATTTGAGCAATACTTACTTCATATTTGCCCAGCACACTGGCAATTGCTGCCAATACTCCCGGATTATCGCTTGCATGAATACGCATAAAGAAGCGACTCTCAATATCTTCCTGATTTTTAATAGGAAGCGTTTTATAACAGGTACAGCGAATTCTTCCCGTACAGGAAAACAAAATATCACGTACAATATCAAATACGTCACCTACGATTGCACTTGCCGTAGGCAATTCTCCTGCTCCTCTGCCGTAAAACATTGCATCATCCACTGCATCTCCGTGAACGAAAACCGCATTAAAGGAGTCATTTACCGATGCCAGAGGGTGCTTTTCAGAAACCAGCATCGGCTGTACAGATACTTCTATTCCCGTATCTGTGTTTCTGGCAACGCCTAAAAGCTTAATCACACAGCCTAAATCTCTGGCATAACGAATATCTTTGGAAGAAATACGGGTAATTCCTTCTGTTGCAACATTTTCAAATGTCACTCTGGAATTAAAGGCAATGGATGCCATAATCGCCATTTTTCTTCCTGCATCATAGCCCTGTATATCCGCAGTAGGATCTGCCTCCGCATATCCCAGCTTTGTTGCAAGTGCAAGGGCATCTGCAAATTCCATATTTTCCTGTGTCATTTTTGTCAAAATAAAATTCGTAGTTCCGTTTACAATTCCAACAATTTCTGACAGATGATTTCCTGTAAGACACTGTTTTAAAGGGCGAATAATGGGAATTCCTCCTGCTACTGCTGCCTCAAACAAAAAGTCGCACTGGTTGGCAGCCGCACAATCTAAAAGCTCTCCTCCGTGAGATGCAACCAAATCCTTATTGGCTGTAACCACATTTTTTCCTGCTTTTAGTGCTTCCATAATGTATGTTTTGGCAGGCTCAATTCCTCCCATTACTTCAATCACAATATCGATACTTTCATCTTCTAAAATTTCTGTCCAGTTATTTGTCAGAATTTCCGGTTCTGCAATTTTTGCCGCAGCCTTTTTTAAATTCCGAACCAAAATTTTCTTCAATTTCACAGTAGCGCCGATTTTCTTCTCCATCTCGGCTTCCTGATTTTTCAGCACCTTATATACCCCGGTTCCCACAGTCCCAAGACCTAAAAGCGCTGCGTTAATTACTTTTTTGTTCATGCTTTTCTTCCTTTTCAACCTCTACCCTTTCAATGAACCCTTTTTTCAGTTTACTGTTTCGTTTAAATGCCTTGCTCCAGCCTCCGATTTTATTATATACCCAGAAGGAATGTGAAAGAACTGTTTTTGCCTTTCCTATTTTTTCCTTTGTTGTCTTTGTATAAATACTGCCGCCGCAGCTGAATTTTGTTCCTTTTATAACGTGAGCAATCAAATCCGACTCACAGGTAATGTCATCCGGCACTTCTGTGTATGCTAAGCCTACACAGTCTGCCTTATGGGCATCGCTTCCCCCTGTTCCCGGCAAGTCATATTTTTCTGCAATTTTTACAGCTCTGTCGTTTACCTCCTGCGGTTCACAGGCATTAAAAGTCTCCATAAAATCAAATTCCTTTAAAATATCAGGATTTCGCTCATAGGCTTTTGCATTCATGAAGCTCATAAACTTTTCCCCGCATGGATGTGCCGGTCCTAAAATCCCGCCGTAATTATGAACAATAGGAATGAGCATCTGTACCGGAATTCCACGAAGCTCCAACAGACGAAGCTTAATGTTTTCCGGCATAATTACAATAATATGCCCTGCATCCAGTGTATCGTATTCAATTCCTTTTAAAACTACAAAATCCTCATGCTTTTTTCCTTTGATATTCTTTTTCCAATAGCGGTATCCCCCATAAGAGTCATGGTCTGTTACCAACATTCCGCCAAAGCCCTGTGCCTTTAGCATAGAAATGTATTCTTCTATCGGGACTTTTCCGTCAATAGAACCCTCTTTTGTATGGCAATGCATGTCAATCTTCATGACAACATCTCCTTCCCCACATTTGATATTTTGAATTTACATACCAAATCTTTGCTTTAATGCACTCATCTTCTCTTTTGGAAGAATTAAATTAAAACTGTTCGGATTGATGACAATACCTTTTGCAATCGGTATCAGCACCTTTTCCATGTTTTCAAAAGTTACCAGCAGAGCCTGAAATTTTCCTTCTTTATTAAATCTGCGGAACTCCTCAGCATCTGTAAATACAGGCTGAAAAACATCTCCGTTTTGATTTTTTACATAAGGAACTTGTACATTTTTTTCTTCTTCGCCCTTTTTCTCTACTGCCAAAAGAAACTTGCTTTTTACCACATTTGCCGCAACCTCTTCCTCCAGCTCAGGAAGTGACTTCTTTTCTGCCATTTCTACATCTCTGCGGAATTCCTGCATAAAGTAAATGGCAGATAATTGAAGCTGGGGATTGAGCAATGGTCTCTTTTCCTCCGGAAGTACAGAGAAATCCGGTTTTTTTACAATTTCTTCTAATTCAATCTCTGTTTTTTTATCTTTTTCATGATATACAACGCTATTTACTCCCAGTGTGTAAAGTGTTGTATAAAAATTAAGAAAACTCTTATTTTCTACTTTTATTCCGGCAACTGCATTTTTTTCTGCTGCAATAGGCTGTGCTGCTTTTTCCAAATCTTCTTTATCTTCGAAAATCCACACCTGATCGTTAAAGCTTTCTGCGTCGCAAATCACGAAGGGCTGTCTGGTAGCTCTTGAAAAGAGCGCAAATACTTCCTCTTGTGTCTGTATTTTCTGAATGAGTTCTTTTTTTACGTTATCCATGTCCTTCTTCTCCTGTTGTAATCTTTTCTATGTATAGTATACACCTTTTTCTTGTTTTTGTCCCTGTTTATTTCCTGTCAAAAAACAATAAACTGAAAAATGCCACTTTTCCGTCGCAATAATAAGGAAATCCACAGTATTCTGCCAGCTTATTCACCTGAATACAAAAAGCAGACAGGCAGGAAGCCTTTTTCTCCGGAAATGCACACTCTTTTCCTTCTCTGATTGCACACGGCGTACATAACTGGCACGGACCTGCCATTGCCGGCAAGTATTCCTGAATTTCTTCCTCCAGCTCTGAAATTAAAGTTCTGGTAAGCTGATTATGATGTTTTTTAATTAAACGTGTCTCACTGTCATCATTGATATCATGAACCATGGTAATGGTCTGAAGCACCAACGCTTTTTTAAACTTATCTGCTTTTTCTTTTAATTCCTCAAAAGTTCCGCAGGCAGGCGGACAGGAATAATTCTTCTCATAATTCCCACAGTAATTCATTTCACAAAATCTGCGAAAGCTTCCGTCGTATTGAATTTCCTGTGCATTAATAATTTTATAATTTGTAAATCCCAGATTTTCTGCTGCTTTTAAAATTTTCTCTTCCTGCATATTCTTTACCACCTTTTCTCTATTCTGCTGTCTTTACAGGTGTAACGGAAAATCCATATTCCATTTCTTTGTCTTCCCAAATTGCTTTTATCTCATAAATATATCCCGGCTGCATAGTAATTACCCAATTTCCTTCTTCATTCTTTTCGGAAGATACGCTTTCTCCTTCAGGAACAGGTGATGTGTCAGATGCTTCCATTTTTTTCTCTGCTTCCCATCGTACTGTCTCAATGCTTTCAGGCTGCATGCTGAATAAAAGCTCTGCCTGCGTATCCCCGTCTACGGAAAATTCTACAAGCTCCGGAAGTTTTAAAACCGGAATATCTGTCACTGTATCTGCCGCCGCTGTCACCAGCGCATCCGGCTGTTTATAAGAAATATCCAAATACGGAGGTTCATTCTCATCCGGTACGACAATAAATTCTTCCAGATAATGTCCGTATTTTTCGATATATTCTCTATTTTCTTTTTCTTGTCTCTGTATTTTTGTAATTCCCGGATACTGTGCAGGATAGGACTGTGCAATAGCTCCGTTTCCCCAGATTTTCACCACATCTCCGGAATGTAAGTCTTCTTCTGTAATTTTCTTCTCTTTTTCATCATATAATTCCTGTGGAATTGTACCGAAAAATACCATTTCTGTATCTGTCTGTACAAAAATGCTGTTTCCCTGTTCATCTTTTAAATAAACCGCTTCCATATAGGGTTCTTCTGTTTTCTTCTCTTTTTTCTTAAAATTATTTTGTCCTAAAACCACTGCTCCGATGATTAAAATCACCAGAATAATTCCTACAATCCCTATAACTTTTTTGTTTTTCACCTTACTTTCTCCTTTACTGCTTTTTTATTTTCAGAATACCATAATTTGTGTCTGAAAACAACTGAATACACTATATTGATAAAAAAAGAAGGACATTACATTAAGTATCACTTACTGTAACACCCCTCTTTTGCTTTACCTATTTACAAACTTCATCGTAAAGATTTCTTCCTTTTGAGTCAATCACTACAATTACAGGGAAATTCTCTACTTCCAGCTTTCTGATTGCCTCTGTTCCCAAATCATCGTAAGCAATCACTTCTGCTTTTTTAATACATTTTGACAGCAATGCGCCTGCTCCGCCTACTGCCGCAAAGAAAACTGCTCCGTTTCTTACAATGGCTTCTGTAACCTCCGGTTTTCTTCTGCCTTTTCCAATCATGCCTGTAAGACCTAAGTCTAAAAGTCTCGGTGCATATTTATCCATACGGCTGGCTGTTGTAGGTCCTGCCGAACCGATTGCTCTGCCTTCTCTTGCAGGAGTCGGTCCCATGTAGTAAATAATATTGTTGTTTAAATCAATGGGAAGCTCCTCACCTCTGTCTAAAGCCTCAGACATTCTAAGATGTGCCGCATCTCTTGCTGTGTAAATTGTACCTGTAATATAAACATAATCCCCTGCCTCTAAAGCTTTTACTTCTTCTTTATTAAGGGGCGCCTGCATATATCTGTCCATCTTCATTCCTCCCAAATTTCTGCTGTATTATATGGTTCTGGCAACATGGCGGTTTACATGGCAGCAAATATTCACTGCCACAGGAAGTCCTGCAATATGCGTTGCATAAGTATTGATATTCACTGCCAACGCCGTGGTATCTCCGCCAAGACCTGCCGGTCCTAAGCCAATCTGATTGATTTTTTCCAATAATTCTTCTTCCAGCTCTTTAATATGGGAAAGCTCTGAATGTGTACCGATTTCTCTTGTCAAAGCTTTTTTTGCTAAAATAGCAGCTTTTTCAAAAGTTCCTCCAATTCCTACACCCACAACAACAGGCGGACAGGCATTTGGTCCTGCTTCTTTTACAGTATTGATAATTGCTTCTTTTACGCCTTCAATGCCGTCTGCCGGCTTCAGCATATAAATTTTGCTCATATTTTCGCTTCCGAAGCCTTTTGGCGCTACCATAATTTCTACTTTATCTCCCGGTACGATTTCATAATGAATAATAGCAGGTGTATTGTCTTTTGTATTTACACGCAATAAAGGATCTCCTACCACAGATTTTCTCAAATAACCTTCTGCATATCCCTGTCTTACGCCTTCATTCACGGCGTCTTCTACACTTCCACCTTCAAAGTGTACGTCCTGTCCCACTTTTAAAAATACCACTGCCATTCCTGTATCCTGACAGATTGGTATCATATCTTCTCCGGCAATATCCAGATTTTCCAAAAGCTGTGCCAAAATCTGTTTTGCCAAAGGCTTTGTCTCTTTTTCGTGGGCATTTTTCATGGCTTTATCCATATCCGGCGCCAGATAGTGATTTGCCTGAATACACATCTCTTTAATATTCTCTGTTAAAAGTTTTACGTCTACACTGCGAACCATGCCAGCTTCCTCCAATTTCTGCTTTACTTTAACTGATTACTTTTACTGATATCAATGCGGTTAAAATCTTTGATATCATCTGACTGATGTTTCCCCAGCAACCCAATCAACATATAATAACCGTTTCTGGGATCTTGAGGATAGTCCTTTACCAAAGTAAATTCCTTAATCTTTCCGGTACTGGAAATGTGCATTCTCGGTCCCAGACATTCTAAGATATAGTCTCCAATCTGCACATGATTTTCATCATAATACGATACCGGTAAATCCTGCTCTACCGCTTCTTTTACTTTTCTTTCCAGCTCATAAATATCTACCTGTGGTTTTTCTTCAAACTCCAATACAAAGCCATGGCGAACATCGGAACGAGGTCCGTCCTGCGCATAGCCCTCTCCCATAAAATGCACACATAAATCTTCCAGCGTATGAGCTGCTTTTCGGTAAGTTACAGACTTATGTACAATTTTGGCAATGTTTTCCGGAAGCGGTCCAAACATATTGGGTCTAGTAATAATAATTTCTTCCCCAATTCCCACCAGTAAATCGGCATTACGTTTCAAAAACGGGAAAATCAGTTCAAAATGCTCTACAATCACCATTTTCCCATTCTTTGCAGCCTCTAAAATCGCTTCCGCAAGCACGTGCATCTGTGTAAATGCAGACTCAAAGCGAATATCCAGATGATACGTATGCGGAGAAAAGGGGTCTTCCAGATTTTCGTGCAATAAAGGCAATGGACGAATATTCACGCCTTCATCATCATTGGTAAGGTCCACCCCTGGAAACATACCCTTAATCAAAAGACTTTTTCCTGCGCCTGCATCTCCGATAATCCCGATAATGTGGTCAAAAGGACTTAAATACATCTGACTTAACTGCATCCCCAAATCAGCCATACGGCGGTTTCCTCTGGGAGCAAAATAATAACTGTACAGGTTTCCGTCCTGCATTTGTTTCGAATATGCCATATTTTTTATTCCTTTTTATTTACCAGAATAGCCAGTCACATTTCAGTCTCCCAAAATGTGCTGGCATATTCCTTCATCCTTATTTCTCAGTTTCCTGTCTTACTTTCTTGCTTTACGAAGGGCAAGAATTCTTTCCATTTCATTGTAAACAATCATGTAGCCTTCGTCAACACCCATACCCGGTTTCGCCAAAATCTGATCCGGTTTTGTAGCCATAGCGCAGTTTACACATACCTGAGCAGAACGGTCTGTTTCATTACATGTACCGCCCTGATAAGCGCCGAAGCCCTTTTCTTTACAGTATAATACAGCTTCTACAATATTGTTAATTCCGCCAAGGTCAGGTGTTTTAATCTGAGCCATGTGTCCTGCTTTATTGTCTGCAAAATATTTTACGTCTTCTAAAGTATTACACCATTCGTCAGCAACCAGCTCTACGTTAATACCACGTCTGTCCACTTCTTCACGAAGTCCCTTTAAGCAAAGCATCTGTTTTTCTCTTTCCTCTGCATCCATAGGTCCTTCAATTCTCAAATGGAACGGTTTTGCCGCTTCTTCCAGCTCTGCCAGATAATCTGCCATTGCCGGATAATTGTCCACACCGAAAATTGCGCCGATGGTTCCGTATACATCAATATGGAAAACAGGCATATAATTTTCATCATTGCGGAGCTTCTGTACACGCTGGCTTAACCAATGTACATATTCTTTTAAAAGCTCTCCCTTTTCACCCAGTTTTAATTTTACATTGTTAATCAACGCATGAGGCATAACCGCAGCCCCTTTTAAAATCATTTTATCTGCGTTGTCATAACGATTGTCACCGGACTGTGTGAAAATAGGAATAGGTTCTTCGGAAACTGTTGTTCCGTATTCATCTGCAACAACTTCGCACATCAGTCTCTTGCTGGATTTTGCAACTGCGTCCAAAATTGCCTGACTGACGCCATAGCGAATTGCTGTGTGTAATCTCTTTCCGTCTACCTGAATGTTTTCCAGCATTTCACATAAACCTTTAAAGCTGTCCGCTTCTTTTCCAACTAACTCCGGTTTGATATATTTTTCAATAATCGGAATAAAATCTTCTGCTAAGAACAATGGATCACGTCCGCCTGCACCGGAATACTGAACAGCAGCACAATCACCCCACGCAATCTGTCCGTCCTCTAAAATCAACATAACGGAAATTGCTTCTCCTGCCTGTCTTACAGATTTAAATCCAGGTGTAACAGTTTCTCCAAAATAAGCTGCTCCATCAGATACAGCTCCTTTTTTAATTGCTCTTTGATCATCAAAGAAAAATCCTGTTCTTGCTTTAGAACAAACAACATCTACTATTTTCATGATACACTTCTCCTTAAATGTTTATAATAATTAAATTATCTTCTGTTGTTTTTATTTAGGCTTTCCAACAAGTCTTCCTTTACTGATAGCATATACGTCATCAATAACCATCTGGAATGAAGCTTTTCTCTTCTCCAGTTTTGCACGATGTTCAATCTTACCTCTGTTAAAATCAACCAGCTCCTGTGGTAATGGCACATTTGCTACATTTAAGTAACGAACTGCACCTTCATTATCACGTGCCGGAAGCATTTTACCAAAGTTATAACGGCTAGGTGCAAATGGAATGTCAATTACACCGGCTTTTACTGCACGAATAACACCAAGGGCTAAATCTCCCATACCAAGTTCGAAACATTTATCTACAATAGCACAGGTTTCTCCCTTAATAATTGCCTTTTCCAGTTCAAGAGCTGAACTCTTTAATTCCTGATCTGCCAACAGAGAAATTGCCTGTTTTGTACAGCGAAGTCCCTGTGCATTAGCTTCCATTGTAGGAACACCCATTGCTTCGTGAGGAGTTTTAACAATAACTTTTGTAGCTTTTGCAAGAGCAGCCACAGCACTTCCCCATGAAATAACGGCAAAGGCTTTCGCTTCATCCTGTGGAAATCCGCCCATCCACTGATGAAGAACAGAAGTAACCGTTACGTCTTCATATCCGTATTTATCCAGATATTCTTCTGTTAATTCTTCCAGTACTCTAAGTGCAGCTACGTCCTGTACTAAGTTACCACACTGGCCATAACCAACAGTTACGTTTTTAACTCCCTGTTCTGCTGCTAACAATGCTTCAATAATTGCAACTGCATTGGACATAGAAGGCGGAACCAAAGTACCTGTTAATGGACCATAAGGTTCACGGTTAATGGAAACTCCTGCTTCTTCATAAATACCAGTCAGACGGTCTACATACTGCCAGTCATAAATGGTTCTTTCAAGAGGAACATCTTTTGCGTAAGGGATATTATAAGAAATACCACCGCCTTCATAACTGGTAAATCCACCTGCATAGCAGATTTCTGTCAATAATCTGGCATCAGGAGTACCATGACGTACCTGTACAGGAGTATCCAGATTTTCAATAATCTGACGGCATCCGTATACGCCGTGGTTTACAGCCGGAAAACCATTTAACATGGATTTCTGTGTATGAATAGACTCTTTAATACCTACTTCCGCTTCCTCATAACGGTTCTGACGTGTATAGGAGTCAATGGTTGTAGGAAGCAGATCTGCTTCACCTTTGTCCTGTAAATACTGTAAAAGTTTAATATGCTCATCAATTAACGCTACACCAGCTCTTGGCTGAATTAAAGTTTTTCTTTCTTTTTTTGCCTGTGCAAGTTTTCTGGAAAAACTCTTTGTTTCAGGCATATTTTTATGATATTCAATTGCTTCATCAAAATCAACATCCTTACCTGTTGACCACTGTCCTAAAATCTCATTTCGAATACCATAGAACTCATCATCCGATAACTTTTTATTCCTTATGTCCATAATAAGCAATCTCCTTCTTCATAATTTCCAGAGCAGCTGCCGGGTAATGCTGTGAAAGCAGTCCCATTGCTGCCAGGATATATTTTCGATCCACCAGGATTTCCGCATTCTCCGGGCGCAAAGAGCCAGGAGTGCTCTCATCATACAGTGCAAACTTTGCAATTTCTTCTGTATGCTTTGCATGTATTAAAGCTCCGCCGGTAACAACTACGTATTTTACTCTGCGCAAATCTTTGCCGCTTTGTAAATACGTTAAACCGCATGGTGTATAAACCTGTTCCAGAGAACCTGCATGACGAGATACAGCCGTTTCCACTGCTGCACATGCCAATGCATAATCCATCTTCTCCATTTCCTCATTGTCAGGAATATAATCTGTATGATTACTCAAATAATCTACCAATTCATTCACTTTTTGACGGTTAATACCGGCTATTTTAGAAAGTCGTCTGTCACCTACTGCTTCCAGAATACCGTGAACGCTATAACGCATACCGATATCGCCCTCTACGCTTCTTTTTGCATAAGGCTCCTGAATACCTTTCATAACCGTTCCCATATTAGCCGGACTTCCTTCTGCTATGGAATAGATGTCAGTAGTCGCTCCTCCCAAATCTACACCTACCAACTCTCCAATACCCGGAATTTCTTCCCAGCCGTCAGATAAAAGCTCCATGGCTGTAAGCATTGCCGATGGTGTCGGCATAATAATTCCGGATACTAAATCGGACGCTTCCGAAAGTCCTTTTCCATGCACAATTCTCTTTAAGAAAATTTCTCGAATTTGTTTCTGTGTAGGCTCTACATTCAGCTCACCGAGCTTTGGCATTACATTTTCACAAAGAAATGTGGTTCTCTCTCCCAGAATTTCCTGACACTCTTCCGCTGCACAGCGATTTCCCGCAATGACAATGGGGCAGTCATAGCTAAGCGTGGACAACATCTGTGCATTATACAAAATACACTCTGAATTTCCTCCGTCTGTTCCTCCTGTGAGCAAAATAATGTCCGGATGATATTCTTCGATTTCCCGCATATCTCCCTTTGTCAGATTAAAAGAATATGTTTTCCATACCTTTGCACCTGCACCAAGAGAAGCCTCTCTGGACGCCTGAGCCGTAAGCTCCGGCACCAGACCGATGGAAATCATTTTCAATCCTCCGGCTGCGCTGGAGCAGGCATATCTTTCTTCATATTCGATAGGACCTGTTATCTTTTCCAGATTGGAAACCGCATCCCGAAGCCCGTTGTTAATATCTGTTTCCACGGTTGTATATGCTGCTGCTGTTCCAAGAACCTCGCAATTTTCTACATCTACTGCTGTCACCTTTGTGTTGGTGCTTCCGAAGTCCACCAATAAAATTGGTTTCATTTCAATCACCGCCTCGTCTTTTATTCTGCTGTTTTTGGAGCTTCAATGCCAAAATCTTCGTATAAAGCTGCAATGGTTGTTTCCGGCGCTGTACCGGGACCGAATACTCTGTCAAATCCCATAGCTTTAAAACGTTTTTCCACTTCGTCAAAAGGCTGCTTACCAACTACAATATTTCCGCCTACATAAAGTAAAATCCCCTTTAAACCAGCCTCATCACATTTTTCTCTTAAACCTCTGCAATCCAGTTCGCCGTGTCCGTACAGAGAAGATACCATAATTCCGTCAGCGCCTGTTTCGATAGCTGCTGAAATATATTCCTCCTGTGAAACCATAACTCCCAGATTTGTCACCTCAAAGCCGGCGTCCTCAAATGCGTGCTGAAGAATACTAATTCCAACCGCATGCACATCTGCGCCGATTACCCCAATGACCAATTTCTTTTTGTCCATTGTAAAACCGCTCCCTTCCGATTTCTTGATTAAATGGCTTTTATTTTATACTTTTACAGTACGTTCTTAATTGTATCAAGCAAAGTTCCATCACGATAAAGCACTTTTGCTACTACTTTATCCCCTGTTTTAATCTTGTTCGGAACACCTGCAATGTCCTCTGCTATCTGTTTTAATTCTTCAATGTCTTTTACCGGAAGTCCGGCTTTTAACAATTTCTCTTTCAATTCCTTCTGTTTCGGATTTACTGCAATTCCCCTTTGTGTTACAACCACATCCACCGTTTCCCCCGGTGTGGATTTACAAAGCACTTTATCTACAATAAGAGGAAGTCTTGCACGGATTAACGGCGCTACGATAATCGCCAGTTTAGAACCTGCTGCTGTATCGCAGTGACCGCCTGAGCCGCCCATAATAAATCCGTTTGAGTCTGTATGTACATTGACATTAAAGTTTACGTCTACCTGTGTTGCACCTAAAATAACTACATCAAGACTGTCTACCGCAGCGCTTTTGGCTGCCGGTGATGCGTATCGCATAGCAGAAATCTCCTGATGCTTTGGATTTTCCCGAATGGACTCAATGGCTTTCAAATCAAAGCACTGTACATCCAAAATGGTGTCAAAGTATCCTTTGTTTGCCATATCTACCATATATCCGGTAATGCCGCCCATACAAAAGCTGCCTTTTATATTTTCCTTTTCCATCATTTCTTCCACATATTTGGCTACTGCCAAGGATGCGCCGCCTGCACCTGTCTGGAAAGAAAATCCGTCCTTTAAATATCCTGAATGTTTGACTACCTGTGCCGCCAGTCCTGCAATCCGAAGACCGACAGGGTCACGGGTAATTTTTGTGGTTCCCGATACAATACGTGCAGGATCACCAATCTGCGGAACCTCTACCACATAATCTACATAACCTTCGTTAATTGAAGTATCCTTTAACGGGTATTGAACTAAATTGTCTGTCAGCACAACCACCTTATCTGCGTGCATGGCATCAGAAAAAGCATATCCTAAAGAACCGCATGCCGACGGACCGTATTTTCCGCTGCAATTTCCCATGTTATCTGCGCAAGGCGCTGCCAGAAATGCAATATCAATTTTGGAAGAACCATTTTCCATATCTCCGGCTCTGCCGCCATGACTTCTGAAAATCACCGGCTTTTCCAATATTCCCTGAGAAATGGCTTTTCCTACTTTTCCACCCATATAATTACATTCCAGACCGGTTACCACGCCGTTTTTAATATGTTCGATTATCGGTTCATGAATATCAAAAATGGAGCTGGCATTTACAGTTAAATCCTTAATTCCCATTTTTGCCGCCTGTTCCAGAACCATATTCAGAACAAAATCTCCGTTTCTCATGTGATGATGAAAGGAAATTGTCATGCCGTCTTTTAATCCCGTTTTTTCAATGGCTTCCTTTACGGAAGAAATCAATTTACTCATCTGCATGCACCTCCATAAATCGCCTTTTCCATTTCCAGTACCTGCTGGGCACGTTTTACAATCGGTGCATCAATCATCTTGCCTCTCAGGGAAATTACACCTTTTCCCTGACGTTTTCCGTCTTCGATGGCATCCATCACGTCATGAGCATATTCTATTTCACTTTCCGTAGGAGAAAATACTGCATTTACAATATCTACATGTCTTGGGGAAATTACTGCTTTTCCTGCAAATCCCAGACTTTTTGCAAATTCTGTATCTTTTTCCAGTCCTTCCATATCCTCTACATCTGTAAACGGTGTGTCGTAAGCCTCAATTCCACAGGCTCTGGCAGCACATACCAGACGGGTTCTGGCATAGAAAATTTCTTTTCCCTCTTTTGTACGTTTACAGTGCATATCTGCCGTAAAATCTTCGCCGCCTAAGAAAAGCCCGATTACACGCTTATCTGCACCGGCAATCTCAAAAGATTTTTCCACGCCCAGAGCTGTTTCAATTAACGGAAGAATTTTCACAGTTCCTACTTCCATGCCGTTTTCCTTTTCCACCTGTGTCATAAAATCTGCCACCTGACAAATCATTTCTCTGCCACTGACTTTTGTAGGCATAATCACATCCGGTTTTAAAGGAATAATTGCTTTTAAATCTTCTTTCCAGAACTCGGTATCCGTAGGATTAATTCGAACCACTACTTCACAGTCAGGGAAAGACTGATATTTCAGTGCATTTCTTACTAAAATTCTGGCAGCGTCCTTTTCATCGGGAGATACCGCATCTTCCAAATCAAAAATAATGGTATCTGCTCCCAGCGTATCACCGTTGATTAACATATTTGGAGTGTTACCCGGTAAAAACAACATCGTTCGTCTCATACCTATTCAACGCCTCCTCTTTTCAGTGCAGTTTCCATACGAGCACGAATGACGCAGTCCAAAGCACCTTTGTCTTTAATAAATATTTTTCCTGTGGATACGTCAAATTCTTTCAGAGTATCCAGAACAGCAGTCCGAATGGCATCCATATACTGATTTGCAACAACGGAGTCAATCTCCAAAGTTAATTCCTTTTCGTCCGGCTCTATCTGAATAAACAAATCACTGGATTCCAGAGTTCCTGCTACTGCATTTTTTAAAATTTTCACAGGTTTTCTCCTTTCATCACCTTACTCTACAACACTTTTGGAAACCCCGGCCTGCGCTAAGATTTTCTGTTCAAAAGCAACTGCTTTTTTCTCCAGAACTTCCACTTCCTTTGAAGTCTCTTTTACAAATTCTTCATCTTTAATGGACTCCAGATTGATTTTTACATTAAACAGCGCACCTAAAACCGCTGTTCTTGCCATCATAGTTGCCACCAGTGCATCTGTAACTGCTGTTTTATTTCCCTTTACTACCATAATTTCTGCAAAAGGAAGCACTTCATAAGCTGCTTTTGCTACGGATAACGGTACTGCAACTGCTGCTTTCAATCCGTTCTGCATAGCTGCTGTACGAGCTGCTTTTTCTTCCTCTGTTTCTTTTGGAAGTGTCAAAGCCTGCATATATAAGTCAAAGGACTCGCTGTCTCTTTTGATATCATCCAGAAGCTGTTCACAAATTTTGTGCATTGGCTCAACTGCTTCTTTCATTTCTTCTTCTACTTCTGCATATTTCTTTTTACCGATTGTAAGTCCTGCCACCATCTCTGTTAAAGCTGCTGCTAAAGCGCCAGCGAGGGCGGAAATACTTCCGCCCCCCGGTACTGGTTCATTAGAGGCTGTCTGCATGGCGAACTGTTCAATTGTCATCTGTTTCATGGCATATACCTCTTATATTTTTTTATAAATTATAATCTTGTTTCAAGAACCTGTTTTGGATCAAAGTTTTCAAATCCCAGATAGTATTCTGCACAATCAACGATAGCCTGAAGAGGAATTAAACCTACTACTTCGCTGCCTAATACATTTACACCGTAACGTCTTGCTTCCATACGTACTGTTTCAAATACAGTATAAACAGATGTTTTTGTATAATCTGTTAAGTTCATGGATACCTGAGCAATGTTTCTGTCTTCCAGCATAACACCCATAGCTTTACAATAACGGAAACCACCTTTTACGTGACGGATTTTATCTGCAATTTTCTGAGCAATTTCCAGGTTTGGTGTATCTAAGTTGATATTATATGCAATAAGCGGCATTCTCGCACCAATTGCTGTAACTCCACCTGTTGGATGAATTGTATTTGGACCGAAATCCGGTTTCCATTTTTCCTGGTCTTTCATCTTTTCTGCCATACCTTCGAACTGTCCCTGACGAATTTTTGCAAGGTTTTCTCTGTGAGGAGCTGTTGCAGATTTTTCATACAGGAAGAATGGCTGTCCGAATTTTTCAGAAGCTTCTTTTGCAACTGCTTTTGCTAAAGCATCTGCATCTTCTACTGTCACACCACGAATTGGAATAAACGGAACAACGTCTACACAACCCATACGAGGATGCTGTCCCTGATGTTTTGTCATATCAATTAATTCAACTGCTTTTCCAATTGCTGCAACCATAGCATCTTTTAATGGTTCAGGCTCACCGATTACTGTTACAACACTTCTGTTGTGATCTTCGTCAGAACTGTAATCAAGAAGCTTTACACCTTCTACATTACGAAAACAACCTACAATCTGTTCAATTTTGTCTTTGTCTCTACCTTCGCTGAAATTAGGTACGCATTCAATAATTCTCTCCATGGTTTCATTCTCCTTTTCTTATTTCCAATCTTTGTGGTATACCGTTTCACCCTTTTTGATAACAGTTTCTACTAAGTTTATGCCTGTATGATATGGCATAAAATGAATAGACGGGAATTTGAGGAAAATAATATCCGCCTGTTTCCCCGCTTCCAAACTTCCCACTATATCAGCTCTATCCACTGCTGCTGCGCCATTAATTGTCAGTGCTGTAATCACTTCTTCAATGGACATATTCATATAAATGCAGCCAAGCGCTACCAATAACGGAATTGAATTGGTAAAGCAGCTTCCGGGATTTAAATCAGAGGCAATTGCCACTGCGCATCCTTCATCAATCATTTTTCTGCCCGGCGCATATTCTTCTTTTAAGCAAAATGCTGTTGCCGGAAGCAATGTACTGATAACTCCCGCATCTCTCATCTGATGAATGCCTTCATCAGATGCTTTCAAAAGATGGTCTGCTGATACAGCGCCTACTCTTGATGCAAGCTCTGCTCCGCCTAACTGATAAATCTCATCTGCATGGATTTTCAATTTAAATCCCATTTCTTTTGCCTTTGTGAGATAATACTCGGAGTCTTCTATATTAAATACATTTTTTTCTGTAAAAATATCAGCAAATTCTGCAAGATTTTCTTCTTTTACTTTTGGCATTACAACCTGAAGCTGTTCTTCCAAAAATTCTCTCTCTTTACCTTTCCATTCTGGAAGGACACTGTGAGGTCCTAAAAAAGTTCTTACAATATCTACTGCATGGGTTTCATCCAGTTTTTTCATGGCACGAAGCTGTTTCAACTCTGTTTCGCAGTCCATACCATATCCACTTTTACCCTCTACGGTGGTTACACCAAATTCCAGCATGCGGTTTAATCTTTCTCGCCCTGCTTCGACCAGTTCTTCCTCCGTAGCTTCTCGCGTAGGAACAACCGTTGCATTAATTCCGCCGCCTCTTTCCATAATGGACATGTAACTGTCACCTTTTAATCTCCATGAAAATTCATCTGCTCTGTATCCACCGAAAATAAAATGTGTATGAGAGTCAACAAAACCCGGCATGACCGTTTTTCCTGAGGCATCAATCACCTCATATTCTTCGATATTAATCTGTTCATCCAGTTCCTTTGTAGTCCCTACTGCAACGATTTTATCGTCATGGATAAGCACTGCACCATCTTTAATAATCCCGATATCGGACATTTCTTTTCCGTGCTTTGGTGCATTACCCTTACAGGTTACTAATTCAGATGCGTGACGTATATATCTTTTTTTCATGTTCTATCTCCTTGCGACTGCTTAATAGGGGTTCAGGCACCGATATTCCGGTGCCCGTCCCTGAAAATTCAAGATAAACTTTTAGTGATGTGCATGATGATGTTCTTCTACTACAACATCTTTGCACACTCTTTCAATCAGCTCATCGCTTGCCAGATAAGGCATTGTGATATAGTCTTCACCATTTCTGATTTTGTTATATTCTGCTACTGTTTCAATAGAATGTTCGCATCTTCCCCAGCTTCTTCTGGAAACACCAATCATAGTATCCCATGGAATTGCAGCCATAAGGATTTCATCTACTCTTTCGCTTCCATCAAGAACCATACCAAATCCACCATTGATAGATTTGCTGATACCAACGCCACCACCATTATGAAGAGCTACAAGGCTCATTCCTCTTGCAGCATTACCTGCATAGCAGTGTACAGCCATATCTGCTGTAATGTTAGAGCCATCGTAAATATTAGATGTTTCTCTGTATGGTGAGTCAGTTCCGCCTGTGTCATGATGATCACGGCCAAGCATAACAGGTCCGATTTCACCGTTTCTTACCATTTCATTAAATTTAAGTGCGATATCACGTCTGCCAAGAGCATCCTGATAAAGAATACGGCACTGTGTACCAACAACCAATTTATTCTTTTCTGCGTCACGAATCCAGATATAGTTATCTCTATCCTGACTTCTTCTGTTTGGATCAATAATTTCCATAGCAGCATGGTCTGTTTTTCTTAAATCTTCCGGTTTTCCGGACAGACAGCACCATCTGAATGGTCCATATCCGTAATCGAATAATTCTGGTCCTAAAATATCTTCTACATAAGATGGGAAGATAAATCCTTCGCTTGTATCTTCTCCGTTCTTAGCAATATCTTTTGCACCTGCATCAAATACAGCTTTCATAAATGCGTTACCATAGTCGAAGAAGTATGCTCCTCTTTCTACTAAAGTCTTAATTAAGTGATAATGTTTGATTAAGGACTGATCTACTAATTCACAGAATTTTTCTTTGTCATTAGCAAGCATCTCTGTTCTTTCTTCGAAAGTAAGTCCCTGTGGACAGTAACCGCCGTCATAAGGAACGTGACAGGATGTCTGGTCAGATAACAATTCAATCTTAATGTTATTGTCAACAGCATACTGAAGAAGGTCAACAATATTTCCGTGGAATGCAATGGAAATTGTTTCTTTCTTGTCCATATATTCCTGAGCAACCTTAAATGCTTCCGCAGCATCTTCAATTACAAGACTTACCCAACCCTGATCATGTCTTGTTTTAATTCTGGAGTAATCCACTTCTGCTACAATACCTACGCCGCCTGCGATTTCAATAGCTTTTGGTTGAGCACCGCTCATACCGCCAAGACCACTTGTCACGAATAAGTGTCCTGCTAAATCTCCGTCCTGCGGAACTCCTAAGAATTTACGTCCTGCATTAAGAATTGTATTAAATGTACCGTGTACGATACCCTGTGGTCCGATGTACATCCAGCCTCCGGCTGTCATCTGCCCGTAGGAAGAGCATCCCATAGCTGTTGCTTTTGCCCAGTCTTCCGGATTATCAAACATACCAACCATAAGACCGTTTGTTACAATAACTCTTGGGCTTGTTTCATGAGATTTGAAAAGTCCCATTGGATGTCCGCTCATCATAACCAATGTGTGGTGATGTGTCAGTTTTTCAAGATATTTTTTAATTAACTGATACTGCATCCAGTTCTGGCAAACCTGTCCGGTTTCGCCGTATGTAACCAGTTCATAAGGATAAAGAGCGACCTCATGGTCCAGATTGTTGTCAATCATAACTTGAAAAGCTTTACCTTCTACACATTCACCTTTATACTCGTCGATTGGTTTTCCATAAATTCTTTCTTTGGGCATAAAACGATATCCGTAGATACGTCCATGTGTTAATAATTCGTCCAGGAATTCCGGTGCCAACTGTTCATGCAGTTCTTCAGGTACATATCTCAAGGCATTTGCTACTGCCAATTTGATTTCTCTTTTATTTAATGTCAATTCTCTTTTGGGAGCTCTTCTGACACCTTCTTTAAATGTTGGATACTCCGGTAATACCGCATCTAATTTAATTACCATTGCATTTCCGATCTCTGCATTGTTCATTTCGCATCTCTCCTTTGCTTTTTTTACGATTGTAGCACTGTTACAGTCTAAAAAACGTCTATTTTTCCCTTATTTTCTTGACGTTTCAGACTTTTTTTATGTATATTAACGAATTTATACCTTTTATTCTGGTGTGGTAAAGTAAAAATGCACTAAACCATAACCTTACAAATCCCAACCCCTGTTTTCTTTGAAGCTGCATTTTTTATCTTCAATTCTTCGTTCCAATCCTCGCAAACAAAAAGCTCTCCTTCTCTTACCTCCTTATCTTTTATCTGAATACATCCTGTTTTTACATAAACAGCCAAAAGATTTTCACTCTCTGTCGGCTTCAAAATCATTTCTTCCTCTGCCTGCATTTCTTTCGCCTGCATTTCTCCTTCTGCACCGTTTTTCAGCATTAAATTAAAGTCCACCACTTTTCCATAGCTCACAGTAGGCACGCCTCCGTCAAAGCAATCTACTTCAAAGGGTTCTAAAATGACCTCCTCCTTTTCGCCGTGTATCATTTTTAATTCACCGGAAAAAATACTTAAATATCGTTTCACTCCCGGCAAAGAAGTAAAATCAGATTTTTCAACCTCCACAGTTGCACTACTGATACGGCATTTAAAATTTCCTTCCCGATACACAGACTGCGGAGGATAAATATAAAGCTCTGTGGTACTTCCTCCTGACCATTTTGAAGTTATAAAGTCTTCTGCTTTTTTCACCAACATCTTATCGCTCATACCTTTTCCCCTATTCCTTTTTCTTTTCATACTAGCAAAAAATATTTTCTTAGTCAATGAACTATCCCTATTCCTTTTTTCATGTTAAAATATCCATAATATGTTTCGGAAAGGAGCTTATTATGGCTATGGAACAATTTTATTTAGAAGAGGGTTTTCCCTTTCATTCACGGAAATTAGAACAAATGAAAGAGTTTTTAAAGAGCTTTGATTTAACCTATGACTCTCAAATCCAATATTCTGTATTTCTAAAAACCGCCTCCGGAAAGCTGGCAGGCTGTGGCTCACGCCATGAAAACACCTTAAAATGTATTGCCATAAATCCTGCTTTTCAAGGGGAGGGCTGTTTGCAGCTTATTATGACACAGTTGGTTAAAAATGCCTTTGAGCAGGGAATTTCTCATCTGTTTTTATTTACGAAACCGATGTATAAGCAAATGTTTTCCGATATGGGATTTTATACCATTACAGAAACTGATGACATGCTTCTTATGGAAAATCGAAAAAACGGCATCCTTCAATATCTCCGGGAAGAAGCCAAAAAGCTTCCTGCTTATGAAGGCAGCTCCATCGGTTCTATTGTAATGAATGCAAACCCTTTTACCTGCGGACATCAATATTTAGTGGAAACAGCCGCAAAAGCTTGTGATTACCTTCACGTATTTGTCTTATCCACAGACTCCTCTGAGTTCCCTTCCGATGTGCGTCTGAAGCTGGTAGAACAGGGATGTGCCCATTTACCAAATGTTTTTGTCCATGGAAGCTCGGATTATCTCATTTCCCATGCAACTTTTCCCGATTACTTTTTAAAGGATAAAGCTGCTGCCACGGAAAAAGCTGCTGTTTTGGATTTACAGATTTTCGGCACATATTTTAAGGATGCTTTTCACATTACCGGACGCTTTGTAGGAGAAGAACCCTTCTCCCTGATTACAAGAGCATACAATGAACAAATGAAGAAAATCCTTCCTTCTTTTGATATAGAAGTAACTGAAATTCCAAGATGTCAAAAAGACAACACCATTATCAGCGCCACCTTTGTACGCCAAAAATTTCTGGAAGGAGAGTATTCTTTGTTAAAAGAATTTGTCCCTCCATCCACTTATAATTATCTTATTTCGCCTGCCGGAAAAGAGCTTCGAAACAGCCTGCTTGCGAAAGAAACAATATCAGGAGCATCACTATGAAACAAGAATTATGGACTTCAGGTAAGGATGTCTCTATGGCGAAAATCCTAGATGCCAGAGAAAATCGAGTGCAAATACAACAGGAAATGCTGCAAAAATCACCATCCTGCCTTTTAAGCTTTACCTTAAATATTCCCGGCTCTGTGAAGGTTTTTCCGTACACAAAATGGACTTATGAGGTGGGGATTTCGATTATTTCAAAAGGAATTTCTCTTTTAAATGGCGTTATTATAGAGCAAAAAGAAGTAAAAAAAGATACCGGATGGGAGGCTTTTTTCGCTTTAAATCTGCACCCGGAAGATATGAAATCTTACCTTTTAGAGCAGGAGGAGCAACACCCTTTGGGACGCCTTTTCGACTTTGATATACTGCGTGCTGACGGAAGCAAGCTGTCACGTCAGGAGCTTGGATTTTTGGAAAGAACCTGCCTTTTATGCGGCAATCCTGCCTTTCTCTGCGGTCGTTCCAGAACACATAGCGCACAAGAGCTTCTTGCAAAAGAGATTGAAATCATGGAAAATTTCTTTGTTTTTCGATTATCCAATCACATTGGACTGCTCATGCAAAAAGCGCTTTTTTATGAAGTCAATACATCCTTAAAGCCGGGTCTTGTAGACCGACTGCATAATGGTTCTCACAAAGATATGCGTCTTTCTACCTTCATAAACAGCGCTTACAGTCTCACGGATTACTTCTGCCAATGTGTAAAAGAGGGGCTGTCTTGCGACTGCTCCAAAAAAGAACTTCCACTGCTGTTTCAAAAGCTTCGAGGTATTGGAAAACAGGCTGAAAAAAACATGCTTTTCGCTACGCAGGGAATAAACACTCACAAGGGAATTGTCTTTTCCGGTGGGATTTTGTGCGCTGCTATCGGCTATTATATTTCAACAAACAGTAAGGATATTTCTTCTGAAAATTTCCTGCTTTCTCTGCCAGAGATATGCCGCTGTATGCTTCCTGAACTGTTAAGCGACTACCTTACACTGACACCTGATACAGCCAAAACTAATGGTGAGAAGCTCTATCTGAAGTATAAAATTACAGGCATTCGAGGAGAATCAAAAGAAGGATTTCCTCTTCTTTTCAACGTAGGATTTCCTCTTTTTCAAGCTGTTTTAAAAAAGGGATTTTCCCTGTGGCAGGCAGGCTTGATAACACTTTTACATTATATCGCTTGCACAGAAGATACCAATCTCATTATCCGTTCTGATTATCAGCTTGCCTGTAAGATACAGAAGGATTTACAGCGATTTCTGGCTCATGCTACTTACGAAGAACAACTTTCCATACTTCCAAAGCTGGATGCTTTCTTTGTCTCCAGAAACATCAGCCCCGGCGGAAGTGCAGATATGCTGGCATTGACTTACTTTTTATACTTTATACAAAATATTCCTTGTCCATTTTTATAACGCAAAAGAGACTGTCGCTTTGATATACGACAGTCCCTTTTCTTAAATCCAAATATTTAAAAGTCCCAACACAAAACCGATAACCGCCCCTAAGCTTACCACTGCATTGAGCTCTTTTTTCATAATACCAAGCAACAGATTTTCCAGTTCCAGAACATCCATTGCATTAATTTTTTCTTCCACAATTTCTGCAACATGGAATTTTTCTGCCAGTTCTTCCGCCTTTTCATTTACGAATTTCACATAAATATTCTCCACAATTTGGCGCAATTTTTTATCGCTTACAGGGAGAAGTTCTATCCATTCAGCCACTGATTTACTTTCTGCTGCCGCTAGCTGAGCGACCACTGCCGGTCTTATTTTTTCTTCCCCGTTTTCCTTGATATAGTCGTCTACCTTCTTTCCGATAGGAGCTGCAACGGACTGAATAAGTTCATCATTTAAGAACATGGAAAGCATTCCGCCTTTGAACTTTTCTTTTATTTCTTTCGTGCCCTCTTCTACAATAATTGCTCCTATATCAAGCTTCTCAACGCCTTCTGTAATCTTTTCTGTAATGTAGTCTTCTAGCTTGTCACGCATAAGGTCGTATTCTTCCTGTCCCGTATATTGTGACAGAAATTCTTCTAAAGAAGCATCTGTACCTTTTAATTTTTCTGCCTTCTGTGACACTGCATCCACTACTGCATTTTTAATTTCTTCAGATAAGAGCATCTTCTCAAAGTCTTCCTTTGTAAGAAGGTGCTCTCCCACTGCCTGACCTAAAGCTTTTGCCATTCTGCTCTGTCCTTTTGGAATAATTCCCGGTGTAAAAGGCAATGTTTTATTTCCGATTTTTATCGGTTTTAAAGGACGAAACAGCATTTTCACAGCGATATAATTCGTACAATAACCGATAACAGCACCAATGGCAGGACCTGCAATCATCTCAAGTATTGTCATTTACATTCTTCCTTTTCTACTGTTATTTTCCGAAAATCCTTGCTCGTACCTGTCCCCACATACGAATTAAAAAATATTCATACGCTTTATCATAAATAAACAAAGCAATCTGTCCTGCCAGTACCAATACCCAAAACATGGTATCCGGTATGTCTCCTGCAAAAAGAAGCTTCGGGAACAAAAACAGTACAGGCAAATACATCACATTAAAAATCACAAATTTTCCAATTTGAAAGATTTGTTTTCTTTTTTCCCACTGAGGATGTTTTCCAAGATAATGCCACAAACATTCAATTCCCAGAACATAAATCCCCATCATTGCGTAAGTAATACAATATAATTTCTGTGGCGCTAACAAAATCCCCAGCACCAGACAACCTATAAAATAAGCTGCTCCGTAGCGCAGTCCGAATTCACGTATAATAATTCCCACAAAGAATGCCGCTGCTGCCAAGAAAAATAAAGTATTAAAGTCTAAAATTCCGCTTAAAACAATAAATACAACAGACAGAGCCATTAAAAGTCCTGATACTGCCATTTTTTTTGCATTTACATACATGAGCACAAATCGCCTCCCATGCACTCACAAAGACTGTCTGCACACCAAAGATCACAACAGGTATTTCCTGTACCGCAGGTGCTGCCGCCTCCGTTTGAATAAGGATAACCTCCGCCCTGATAACGGTTGCTGTTCCACTGTAATCTGTTTACAAGATTGCTGTATTCCGGATTTCCCGGCTCCATACTCTGTGCCTGACGTGCCATATTCAGAGCATTTACATTGTTTCCCATACCCATATTTGCACAGGCGCTGAGATAATACCACTGTGCATTTCGATTTTGAATTCTGGACAGTACGTTCAATGCCTGCTGATACTGACGACCATTGATATAATTGTAAGCAGCCTGATACTGCATATCATCCTGACTTGCCGCATTATGATTATAGGTGGACTGCTGGTTCTGGTAACCGCCGTATCCGCTTTGATAGCCCCCGTCTCTTTCTTTCATAATCTGGTCATAAGCTTCCTGTACTTCTTTAAACTTTTCTTCTGCCAAATCAGATAACGGATTATCTACATAAGAATCCGGGTGATATTTTCTGCTCATATCACGATATGCTCGTTTAATCTCATCATTTGAGGCGTTTGGTGATACGCCTAAGATTTCATAAGGATTATTTACCATCTCTCTCTTGTTTCTCCTGTTTTTCTTTTTGTTTTTTGTTATACTTTGCCCAAACTCCGCTATACAAAATATTTCTTAAAATTTCAGAATCCCAAAGGATAGGCAGTTTTTCAAAAGCGCCTGTGGCTTCCGCCATCATCATTACCAATATCTGATGTACTGTATTTTCGTAATCTTCTTCATTTTCGCAGTTATGCTTCACTGCTTTTAAAGGATTGTAAGAACCTGTCTTCAAGTCTTCCTCTAAATCATCGTAGGCATCCATAATATAAATGAATTTACCCAGATAAAATCCGAAATTTCTCAATTCTTTCTCCCACATATCCTTTTTATATACAAAGAGCTCCGCCATAAGCGTTCCAAAAGCCCCTGCCACCAAATCAAGGTTTTCTTCCTGTTGTTCTTCATAGGCTGCCAAAACTTTAAGCTGCTTTTGAATAACATGTGCCTGCCGTTTATATTCTCTGCAAAGTTCTTTTGCCTTCTTTCTGAAAAGACGCATACCTGTAATTCCTTTCAGGCTTTTATCATCCTTCCAGTCATCTTCGCATTTAAAATATACCAGCAAAATGTTCATCTTTGCACCATACTCTGATATTTCATTTTGCAGCATAGGAATTTTCTTCACCGGATGCAGCGGACAATGAGATTGTAGCTCTTTTGTAGGAACTTCATATAAAGAAGTTAAAAACAGCACTAAAAATGCCATATCATAAGAAAGTGTCATACGACCCCGAAATCCATATTCTTCTTTCAAGGTGCGGCACAATCCGCAATAATAGGACTTGTACCGATAAAACTCTTTTACCTTTAATTCAGGCTTATCAATCGTTACATATCCAAACATTTCCAAAACCTTTCTTTCATAGAATAAATTTCGTATCTTTTAATTATACTATACCTTTTTTAAAATTTCTACTTTATTTTCACTTTTGTTGACGTTTTACTATTTTTCCGATATACTTTCTTTGTAACACAATAGAGAATTTACGAAAGAGGTGATTTTGTGCATAAGGACACAATTAAAAACAGCATAAGAGAAGACGCTTCCGAAGAATTCGATATTTTATTTCCGGAAAGATTTATCAAAAATACAGATTACTATAATTCATTGATGATGATGTATCGTTGTGCAATTCGTGAAGTCAGCACCAAATTGGAGGTACTGGATGACGAATTCTCCGTAAAATATAAAAGAAACCCAATTTCTTCTATTAAAAGCCGTATTAAGACACCACTGAGCATTTACAATAAGCTTCAGCGTCTGGGATATGAATTTACAGAGCAAAATATTCGTGAACAGTTAAACGATGTTGCCGGAATTCGAGTCATCTGCTCTTTTGTTGACGACATCTATGCTGTTGCACGTTTACTGGCAGATCAGGATGATATTACTATTATCCGCATTAAAGATTATATTCAAAATCCAAAACCAAACGGTTACCGCAGTTATCACATGATTATTGAAATTCCTGTTTTCTTTGCGGAAGGGAAAACTCCTATTCGTGCAGAAATCCAAATTCGTACCATTGGTATGGATTTCTGGGCAAGTCTGGAGCATCAGCTTCGTTATAAAAAAGATTTAGGCAGCAATGAACAGTATGAGCTTATCACACAAAAGCTTACCGAATGTGCCCGCACCATTACCGCTACCGACAACCAAATGCAGGATATAAAAAATTTAATCGGGGAGTATTGTGAGTTTTAACTCACTCCCCGATAAATTTCTTTAAAAGCTTTTCACTTTCTTCATAATAGTTCTGTGCGTCATCTCCCTTTTCATTATCTGCCACTTCCGGCAAAATACGCAAGGTAATATACATATTCTGTATAGACGCAGGGCTTCCCATTTCTTTAAAAGCTTTACAATCCTTTACTGCAATTAACTGGCTTTCATCTGCTGAGAAAACTTCCATCTCTTTGAATCTTTCATAGCTTCTCTCACTTACAAAGTAAATCATACTTGTTGCCGTCTGCACATCCACCGTAAATTTTGTCTGACCTGCCATAACCATCTGCGGGTCGTAGCCTTCGTCTCCCTCTGACGGAATAAAATAATCGCTAATCTGAACATGAACTTCTCCATCTCCGTTCAAGTCCTTGGCGTTTTCTGTAAACCATTTTTCCATCTCTATTCTATCTTCTTCTACCATAGAATAATCACCTAGAAATCCAATTTCATAGTCATAAGAAACCTTTCCCAGCATATCCTTTACAAAAGTAATGATACAAATCAGCGCAAACGCACCAATCAATACATGGTATTTATAATAATACCAAAAATTATCCCACTTTTTCTTTCTGTCTTCCTTTGTTTTTCCTGTTTTCATACCCTTATCCTTTTCACTAAAATTATCATTGCTATAAATTCTATCACTTTTTAATGTTGGGGAAAAGCGAAAAATAAACATTTCACATATTTTTCAAATTTAGTTATTCTTCTTATTCACTTCTGTATTATATGCTGAAATTCCTCATGATGCTCAAACCAACTTATAGCATAAGAACAAGTAAGCACTGCCTTTTTTCCCTGTCTGGAAATTTCCTCTGCTGCCGCCTGCATCAATTTTCCTGCAACACCTGTTCCTCGAAGGGACGGGGACACAAAGGTATGATTAATCTCTACCGTATCTGCATCAATGCTTGGAAAAGTCACTTCTGCTGCCTTCTCTCCACTTTTATCTACATAATAAATTTCGTTATCCTGTATACAAAAATCCATGGTTTTCTCCCTTCTCTATATATTTTCTCTTTCTATTTCTGTTATCAACTCTTTTATCATTTCCGGTTCTTCCTCCAACATATCTGCGATTTCTTCTGCTGTTTTTCCTTTTTTCAGCTTTTTTCCTACAAGTTCCTTTAATTTTGCCCGAATTCCTTCTTCTCTGCCTTCTTCTCTTTCATAATATTTTTCTTCCCATGCCTGCATATATTTCACCCCGATTTCTTCACTTCTTTTCACCTCACAGACACGTTCATGAATATGACGAATTTTTTCACTTTCTGATTTCTGTGCCAATTCATCCGTGGTATGTTCTACATAATGCAAAAACTCTGCCAGTTCCTTTGGCACTTCATCGTCATTTTTCCCCTTTGTATTTAAAAAAATACGAACGGTTCCATCCTGTAATTTGCACTGGGGAACTTCCTGACACTGAGGCACAAAGGTATACTGATATTTTTCATAACCAAATAAATCAAACGGCATAATCATAATCAAATACGAGTCATTCAGAAGATTATAACTTGGTATTCCCGGTTCTAAAAGCCCTGTATCCATCATTCCCTGATAATAGCGACTTCTCTTTGGCAAATCATCTTTTCTCTTTTTTTGCATTTCCGTATTATAAACCTGTTCTTCGCTATCTATGGCAAACAAATCCATCCGTATAGAACGAATTAACGGCGAAATTCTACTTTCCTTTTCTGTTTCACTTTCCTGTAAAAGAGAAATTTCTCTCCCTAAAATCAGACTTAGAACCTCTTGATGAATTTTAGTATCTTCCATAACTTCATCAAATAAAAACCTGTCTGTAAGGTTTAGTTCTTTTAATGGTATAATATTTTTCTTAGCCATACTTATTCTCCTTTATTCTAACATAGTCCAACCGCTGTTAAAAGATTTTAAACTGAAAATTTGGGCTGAACTTTGTTTCATTCTCAATATTTTGTTTCTAACGTTATTTGAAATAGTGGCGAACTGCCTTAGATAAAAAGATTAAATAGATTATCATTTACTATAATACTTCCGACTCCTAATTTCCAGAAATACATTGGAAACTTTTTATAAACTTTCTTTGAACTGGTTTTGAATATATTACTTTATTTCATAAAAAAACGACAAGGTCAAAACACTTTTCATGCTTTGACCTTTTATACTATAAACTAATTCTATTCTAAATACCCCTTCTGAAATACCGGATTTTTTACAAGTTTCACCACCAATGGTATAATCATCAAAATCCATATTACAGGCTCTGCAATAATAATTCCCATATATTCCAGCACAGGACTTAAAAGCGCCGCAATCAGCACCTTTCCCAAAAGCTCAATAAAGCTGGAAATAACCGGTGTTTTGTGGTCTCCCACTGCCTGAAGGGCATTTCTGAAAATGCTAATTCCCGCCGCCAGAAAATAAAAAGGCGCATTTATTTTCAGATACAAAACAGCCGTATCAATAACAATTTTCTCATGACTTCCTGTTACCATAGAAACAAAAAACGGAGCAACCGTGTAGCTCATGAGAATAACCAACACGCTCCACCCCCATGTAATGAAAAGCGCATTTTTTATTCCCATTTTCATTCTGTCATATTTCCCGGCTCCAAAATTCTGTCCGCAGAAGGTTGCCATTGTCATTCCCATAACAGAAATAGGCAGGAAATAAAGCTCAGAAACCTTTCTTGCCGCAGTATGTGCTACAATAATATCTGTACCAAAGGTGTTAATGGCACATTGAAGCGCCAGTGTTCCAAAAAACACCAGAGACATCATCATTCCCATTGACATGCCCGATGTATACATTTGCTTTACCAAACTGATTTCCAAACGAAAATCCTCTTTTTTCAAATGAAATACCGGATATTTCTTCCATATATAAAGGAAACATAAAATCACGGAAACCATCTGTGCAAGAACAGTTCCAAGAGCAGCTCCCTGAACGCCTAAGGGCAGGACTGCCATAAACAAAATATCAAGACCTACATTTAAAAATGCAGCACATATTAAAAACAGCAGTGGCGCCGTGGTATCACCGATGGCTCTTAAAATTCCTGCACAGGCATTATAAAGCATGGTAATCATCATACCTGCCAATACAATAAAAATATAACCGTAGGCTTCCTGCAATAACTCATCGGGAACATTCAGCAATCTTAAAATCCCTTTTAGTCCCAGAAGCACCGGCAGCATAATCGCCGCTGTGGTTGCCCCGCCCAAGAGCAAAGTTCCTGCTGCCGCCTTTCTAAGCTCTTCCCATCTTTTTGCCCCGAAGCTGCGGGCAGCAATAATCGCAAATCCATTAGTAAGTCCCTGCAAAAAGCCGATAAGTAAGGTACTGATGGCAGTAGTTGCTCCCACTGCTGCCAAAGAATTCCCACCTAAAACACTTCCTACAATTCTGGTATCTGCCAGACTGTAAAACAACTGAAAAATGTTCCCAATACAAACCGGAAGTGCAAAGGACAGCATCAGCTTTACAGGATTTCCTTCTGTCAAATTCTTCATTTTCATTCTCCTGTCTTTGTAAATTTCTTTACAGCTTCTACTATTCTAAGCACTTCCGGTTTAAAAATCAATTCTTATTTCATTTAAAGAGATTGTGCATCCTCGCGGAGCATTTTTAATTTCGTAGGACGCAATTTCCTATGAAATTAAAAATCTACTTCTTTTCCTTCGTAGATATAAGTAAACAATTTTTCCATTGTCTCTGGGTCAATACTTCTTGGGTTAGAACCCGTACAAGCATCTCCAACTGCATTTTTTGCAATTTCACTGATTTTTTCTTTAAATTCGTCTTCCTTAATACCGAACTCTTTTAATGTATTCGGAATTCCCATGTAGTTATTTAACTCTACAATTCTGTTACACAGTGCGTCCACACTGGCTTCCAGTCCCAGATACGCAGCAATTGTCTCATAACGCTTCTTTGCTTCTGCTTCTTTTGCATTGTATTTAATAACATACGGCAGATACATTGCATTTGCAAGGCCGTGTGTAATATGTCCTGTTGAGAAAGCAGCTCCTGTTTTATGCGCCATAGAATGTACAATTCCAAGGAGTGCATTGGAAAATGCCATTCCTGCCAGACACTGACCATAGTGCATTTCTTCTCTGCTTGCCATATCTCCATCATAAGATTTTGTAAGTTCATCGTTGACAATCTGGATTGCCTTTAATGCCAAAGGATCTGTAAACGTTCCGTGTAAAGTAGAAACATATGCTTCAACGGCATGTGTCAGAGCATCCATACCTGTATATGCAACTAAATGTTTTGGCATTGTCTCTGCCAGTTCCGGATCTACGATTGCCACATCCGGTGTAATATTAAAGTCAGCCAGAGGATATTTAATTCCCTTTGCATAATCTGTAATAACGGAAAATGCAGTTACTTCTGTGGCTGTACCTGATGTAGACGGAATTGCACAGAATTTCGCTTTCTTACGAAGCTCCGGAAAACTAAACGGTGTGAGAATTTCCTCAAAAGTACATTCCGGATATTCGTAAAATACCCACATTGCCTTTGCCGCATCAATAGGAGAACCGCCGCCCATGGAAATAATCCAATCCGGTTCAAATTCGCGCATAACTACTGCGCCCTTCATAACAGTCTCTACGGATGGATCCGGCTCTACATTTTCAAATAATTTTGTTTCAATACCTGCTTCTTTTAAATATGCTACTGCTTTATCAACAAATCCGAAGCGTTTCATGGAACCGCCGCCTAAAACCAATACTGCTTTTTTACCCTGTAATGTCTTCAGGTTTTCCAAAGAACCTTTTCCCCAGTATAAATCTCTTGGTAATGTAAATCTTGCCATGTTGCTTCCTCCTTGAATTTATGTTATTTTTTTAACGTTATTTTTTTAACGATTAGATTGCATCATATATCATCTGAATGTCAAGATGTTTTATATATTTTTTATACTTTTTCACCTTTTTTCAGGATATGTATATCTTAAATAGAGAGGCTTTTAAGGAGTTTAACATGGCTTATAAAGTGATAATCGATGCCGGACACGGGGGAGCCGATTTTGGCGCTACCTACAACGGCAGAAAGGAAAAAGACGATAATCTGGATTTGGCTCTGGCAGTGGGAAACATCCTGTCCCAAAACGGTATTGATGTAGTCTATACCCGTACCACAGATGTATACCAGACACCTTTTGAAAAAGCAGCTCTTGCCAATGAAGCAAACGCTGATTTTTTCATTTCTTTTCATCGCAATTCCAGTCCTGAGTCCAATCAATATGAAGGTGTTGAAACTTTGGTATATGACAAATCAGGTGAAAAGCTGGATATGGCAGAAAACATTAACGGAGCTTTAGGTGAACTGGGCTTTCGAGAAATCGGCGTAAAAGCACGTCCCGGTCTGGTAGTTCTTCGAAGAACAAAAATGCCTGCTGTTCTGATTGAAACAGGATTTTTAAATACAGATGCCGATAATGAACGTTTTGATACACAGTTTTCCGAAATTGCTCAAGCGATTTCTTCTGCAATTTTAGGAACTTTAGATGGGGAAGCTTTAGAAAATCAGACGGAAACTCAAGATAACTTCTACCGTGTGCAAACAGGAAGTTTTCGCAATCGGGAACATGCCAACAATATGCTCTATACCTTACAAGCTCAGGGATATCCTGCCTTTCTTTTATACGAAGACGGCTTATTCAAGGTACAGGTTGGTGCATACAAAAACCTTTCCAATGCAGTAAAAATGGAGCAGGCTCTCAGAAAATCCGGTTACAGCACTTGGATTGTCTCCGGATCTGCCTCCTACTAAAAAGCAAAAAGAAGATTTATGGATTTCCGTTTCACCTGAAAATCTATAAATCTTCTTACTGGAAACTTATTTACATAGACTCTGCTCTGTCTTCTACATTTTTATTAAAATTAATCACTTCATGGTCATATTCGGTATCCATATAAATAGATTTAATCATAAAATCCGCTGTGGCTTTATTTACCGCCATAGGAATATCATACACCTGTGCAATACGCATCAGCGCTTTTACATCCGGATCATGAGGCTGTGCTGTCAACGGATCAGAGAAAAATACAATAAAATCAATGACTCCTTCTACAATTTTAGCGCCAATCTGCTGGTCACCGCCCAGAGGACCGCTGTTATAGCCCTTAATGCAAAGTCCTGCTTTATCTGCAATCAATCTGGACGTTGTACCTGTTCCGTATAAATTATGATTTTTTAAAATATCGTAGTTATCCTTACACCACTGGATAAGCTTTGGTTTCTCATTGTCATGGGCAATCAGGGCAATATTTTTTTTCTTGCCAATAGTAAATGTTACATATTCGTTTGTTATCATCTGAAAGACCGCCTTTCTGAATTATTTTCATCTCCTGCTCAGTTTATCATATTTTTCTTGTTCTCTCAACTTGAAACTGCTACAATAAAACCAAAACAAAAGAAAAAGCAGGTAGAAACACATGTATTACTTTATTATAAATCCTCATTCTAAATCCGGATACGGCATGTCTATCTGGAAAAGGGCTGAGGCGATTTTAAAGGAACGGGAAGTTGCTTATGAAGCCCGTTTCACCGAATACACCGGACATGCAAAAAAGCTTGCCGAACAAATTGCCCGTCTCTCCCGCCCCTGTACTCTGAGTGTACTAGGCGGTGACGGAACTTTAAATGAGGTAATAAACGGTTTGGCTGAAACAGACTTTTCCCACATTACGCTGGGCTATATTCCCACCGGCTCCGGCAATGATTTTGCAAGAGCTTTAAATCTCTCTTGCGATGTAGAAAAATGTATAGAGGTAATTTTAGCTCCGTCCCAATGTATTGCTGTGGATATTGGGCTTGCCCGTACACAGGAAAATTCCCGTTATTTTCTGGTAAGCAGCGGAATTGGTTACGATGCAGATATCTGCCGTAACGTAATGGTTTCCCCTTTAAAAAAAGCAATGAATAAAATACATCTGGGAAAACTGACTTACGTTTTGATTGCATTAAAGCTTTTAATCCTATATAAAGCATGTCCCGTCTCTGTTCGTATAGACAAAAAAGAAACTGCTTCCTTATCCAAATTTTTCTTTATTACGGGTATGAATATGCCCTATGAAGGAGGCGGCGTAAAATTCTGTCCCAAAGCAGACTTTCAGGACAGCTTGCTGGATATCTGCATGATTGGAAATTTATCCAAGCTGAAAATATTGGTGCTTTTCCCCACTGCCTTTGTGGGAAAACACGGGCGTTTTCAAGGCGTTACTCTTACAAAGTGCAAACGAATAGATATTTCCAGCAAATCCCCGCTCCCCGTTCATTGTGACGGAGAGTCTCTGGGTGTAGCAGACCATTTAACCTTGCAGTCTGCCGGGAAACAAATTAACGTTATTCTCAAGTAAGAAACAGGTGAAAAATATGGAAAAAATACTAATGATTTTTGTTCTTCTGTTGTGTATTTATATTTTAGGAACTTTGCCCCGTTTTACCAGAAAAAAAGAAACGAAGGCATTTTGTCATTGTCTGTTTGCACACAGAGGCTTGTTTACCCCTGACCAGCGTATTCCCGAAAATTCCATGAAAGCTTTTGGGGAAGCAGTACGTCACGGCTATGGCATTGAGCTTGATATTCAAAAAACAAAAGACAATCAAATCGTTGTTTTTCATGACCACACGTTATCACGGATGTGCGGTATCGACCTTCCCGTATGCGAGCTTACTTATGAAGAACTGCAAAAATTTACGCTGATGAATTCCAAGGAACAAATTCCTCTTTTTCAGGATGTTTTAGACCTTGTAAACGGACAAGTTCCTTTGCTGGTGGAAATCAAGCTTCCCACTGTAAAAACGCTTACCTGCCGTCTGGCTGATGAGCTGCTGCAAAATTATTCCGGAAAATACTGCATTGAGTCCTTCAATCCTCTTGCTCTGCGCTGGTACAAGAAAAACCGCAAGGAAATCATACGAGGACAGCTTTCCGCCAATTTAACAAAGCCGGTTGCCGAAGGTGGATATTTTTTAAGCTTCCTTGTAAAATATCTTTTGTTAAACTTTTTAGGAAAACCTGATTTTATTTCTTACTGTTATAAGGACCAACATAATATCAGCTTTCTTTTGCAGAAATATATTTACAAAACTCCTGTTTTTGCGTGGACCGTGCGTTCCTCTATGGTCTTTAAAAAACAAAAAGATTGTTTTGACTCCATTATTTTTGACAGCTTTATCCCTGCAAAAGAATGTTAAAACGCAAGACTTTCCTAATATTTTTCTTATAAGATAAACATATTCTTTAATTTATTAAACAAATGTAAATTGCGTTGTTATCCTATATTTGCTGTGCTATAATAGCACAAAGAATGATATGAATATTCTGAAAGAATGTGAGGTGAGATTTTGGAATTCCTGAAAAAATATAAGCATACCTTAATTATTCCGATTTACGGTATTTTATACATGCTTGCTTTCAGATATGTAGAACAGCGAAATGTCCCCATTAACATTATTCACATGAAAATGGATGACTATATTCCCTTCTGTGAATACTTTATTGTTCCCTATCTTTTATGGTTTGCATACGTTGCCGTAACCGTATTTTACTTTGCTGTTATCAATAAAAACAAACAGGAATACTGGCAGTTTGTTTTAACGCTGGGAATAGGAATGACTTTATTTATTTTAATCTCTCTTATTTATCCCAACGGGCAGGATTTAAGACCGGAATTAACAGGAGACAGTATTTTTATTCAACTGGTACAGTATCTTTATACCATTGATACACCAACCAATATTTTGCCCAGTATTCATGTATTTAATTCTATCGCATGCTGTATTGCAGTTTTTCATCACAAGCCTTTTCAAAAACGAAAGGTACTGCTTACCGGCACTGCTGTTTTAACTGCACTGATTGTTCTGGCAACTGTATTTTTAAAACAACATACTCTTGTAGATGTCATCGCTGCCGTAGCGCTTAACATTGTATGTTTTCAGCTTCTCTATAAGCCAAGAGCCGTACATGCTGAAAAACCGGCAAGAGTATAAAAAGAGGCTGTCACTTTAACACATATCTACAATATTTATACGTTTTATGCTCAGTCTGCGCTCATTTTGAGCTTATAATCTCAAAACGTGCTCGACAAATTCGCTAAAAATGTATAAATATTTTCAGATAAAGCTTAAAGTGATAGCCTCTTTTTTGTTATCTTAGGAAACTAATTAAATCCATAAAATTTTTGCGCTACTTTATACAAAGTAACAGAAAGGCGCCTGCCACTTCTTCCCGGAAGGTTTACGCCCCTTCCTAAAACACTCATATAAAGCTTTCTGTAAATGTGAATATCTGCACTTTTTAAATATCTCCACAGTTCTTTTTTCTTTTCCAGATTTTCCTCTGTACCGGAACGAATTAACATAATAGAAGATACCGCCATAATAATATCCAGATATTTCAGCATATATCTTCGTGTGTTTTTATCTGTAACTTTCTCTTCGGAAATAATATCAATCATCAGGCGATTGACTAAAAGCTGCTGGTCAATGCGACGTATCATAACGGTTTCATTTACAGACTGGTCATTTCTTCCGATAAAGTAACGATAAAAATTCACGTCCATATAATACATGGTTTTCACATAAGGCAATGGCTTATATACGAAGATATTATCTACATAAAAAGTATGCTTTGGCAACTCTAATTTACATTCTCTTAAAAGCTCTGTTCTGTAAATAACAGAGTGCATTAAAATATACTTTCCGATAGGCATTCTGCCCATTTCTTTCCATGTAAATATCTTGCCCTCCGGCATATAATTTTTATATTTCATGACCTTTTTATGCTTTGCGCCCTGCTTTTCGTACACAAAGTTGCTTATCATCATGTCCAGTGTTTCCGGTCCTGCAATAATTTCCAAAAGCTTATCTAAAATTGCATGATAGGCTTCTTTATTTACCCAGTCATCACTGTCTACAACCTTAAAATAAAAGCCTGTTGCATTTCGAAGTCCGGCATTTACTGCTTCTCCATGTCCTCCGTTTTCCTGATGAATTGCCTTGACAATATTGGGATATTTCGCAGCGTATTCATCTGCGATTTTTGCTGTATCATCCTTGGAACCGTCATCCACAATTAAAATTTCTACTAAATCTCCGCCCTCTAAGAGAGAGTCTATACAATTTCTCATATAATCCTGTGAGTTGTAACAAGGCACAGCAATGGATAATAACTTCATTTAAAAGTCCTCCTCAATGTACTTTCTATATGCTGAAAACGCAGAAGGAATGGGATATTTCTTTTTTGAATTTTTTTTATCTACAAATATCAATTCTCCCACTTGTTTTTCTTCCGTAGATGCCACTTTAATTAAATATCCCTTCATGTGCCACTCTACATGAGAAAAAATATGCTTTGAGCTTCCTGCCTCCTTGATATAAACAGGCATCAACTTCATGTCCTCTACACAGCGTATAGCTTCCTCACGAGTCAGGTAGCCCGCTCTGTTCGGAAGCTCATAAAGTCCTGCCAAAAGCCCACTTTCGGGACGCTTTTGTATGGCAAATTCTTGTCCGTTTTGAATAATCAATACGGTTTTTTCTTCTATTTTTCTGGGCTTTTTTGCCGCCTTTTTCGGATATTCCAAAACAGTATCATGGGCTCTTGCCATGCAAAATTCTGCCACAGGACAACATTCACATTTTGCCATGCCATTAGGCACACAAACCGTTGCCCCAAGCTCCATTAAGCTTTGATTAAAAGCGCCGGGAGCATGAACAGGCATGATTTTTTCTAAATTTTTTTCCATTTCCCGCTTTGTAGACTGTTTTAAAATATCAGAGGAATTTTCCGTAATTCTGGTAATCACACGCAGTACATTCCCATCTACCGCAGGCTTTGGAATTCCGTAAGCAATGGATGCAACTGCCCCTGCCGTATAGCTTCCAATTCCCGAAAGGCTTAACAGTTTTTCATAATCAGCCGGCAGCTTTCCGTCATAAAATTCCATCACTTCTCTGGCTGCTTTCTGCATATTTTTCACCCGATTATAATATCCAAGCCCTTCCCAGAGCTTCAACAATCTTTCTTCCGGACACTCTGCCAAATCTTTAATTTCAGGTAATGCTTCTATAAATCTTGCGTAATAACCCTTTACCGCTTCTACTCTGGTTTGCTGAAGCATAATCTCTGAAATCCACACATGGTAAGGGGTAGGTTCGTCTCTCCATGGTAGGCTTCTTTTATTCTTCTCATACCAGATAAGCAAAGGCTCTACAATCTGTTCTAACATATTTGCTCCTGTTTGTTTTCTGTTTTCAGTATATTTTTACTCTAAATAAACCCTAACAGGTTTTGCAAGATTTATCAAGTCTTTTCTTACAATACAGTCGTATGCGAGAATATGAACGCCTGATTTTTCTGCTGTTTTTAATGCCTCGGCAAATTCGGGATGCGTATCACGATTAGGTGTAAAATAATCCACATTTTCCATCTGAATAACAAACATCAGATACGCTTCATAGCCGTCTTTTATACATTTTTCCAGCTCCTGAATGTGTTTTACTCCTCGCTGCGTAGGTGCATCGGGAAATCTTACAACATTATTTTCCTCCAGCGTAACGCCCTTTACTTCCATAAAAATTTTTCTTTCTCCGCTTTCTATATACAAGTCAAATCGAGAATTACCATACACAACTTCCCGCCGGACTTTTGCTTCCTTTCCAAAGAGATTTCCCTTTTTTAACCATTCCTCTACTACCTTATTTGGAATTTGTGAGTCCATGTTAATCAGACGATTTCCCTTTTCCACTGCAATTAAATCATACTTTGTTTTTCGCTTTGGATTATCACTTTCCTCCAAAAAAACAAGGGCGCCGGGAACTAATAATTCCCGACAGCGCCCTGTATTTTTCACATGGCAGACTTCCTCTTTTCCGTTTATTTCCACATGGGCAATAAACCGATTTGGACGTTTCTGAAAAATCCCCTGTTCTACCTTGTTATATTTCATAGCTCTGTTTCCTCTGTCAATCCTTCGTATATTTCTTTTACACTTTTAAAAATGTAAGTGGGCTCTACTTCTCCCTGCAAAATATCTTCCATAGAAGCTTCACCGGAAAGCACGCAGATGGTATCCACCTGGGCATTTGCGCCTGTTTTAATGTCTGTATACAGCCTGTCACCTACGATTACCGCATCTTCTCTCTTGCAATTTAACTTCTTCAATACACAATTTACCATAATGGGCTCCGGTTTTCCGATAAAAAACGGTTCTTTCCCTGTGGCATTTTTCAACATAATGCTCATAGAACCACAATCCGGAATATAACCAAAACTCACAGGACAAACAAGGTCCGGATTGGTTGCCAGATATGCCACATCCCTTCCCAGCATAATACAAGTGTTTCGGATTTTCTCGGATGTATTTTCTGTATCAAAGCCTAAAAGTACCACGCCTGCACGCTCATCCACCTCTGTAACGACCTCTATTCCTGCTTCCCGAAGCTCCTTTATTAAAGACTTCGTTCCCATGCAGTAAACCACCTGATTGGGATAATTTTCTTTTAGATACATAGCTGTTGCCTGACCGGAGGTATAAAAGTTTTCATACTCTGCTTTTATCCCCATAGCCCGTACCTTTTGTACATAATCTTCTACGGATTTTGAAGAATTATTGGTAATGAACACATATTGTCCGTCCCGTCTTTCAATCTCTTCAAGAAATTCCAATGTTCCGTCAAAAATTTCATTTTCATTATAAATCGTTCCATCCATATCTAAAAGATACAAGGTTTTTTCTTTCAATTTATTTGCAGATTTTCCGGTATAATCCAGCATTTATTTTTCCTCTTTCAGCCGATTACCTGTGCTCAACATTTTTTGTTGCAATAAGCGCTACCCCCGTACCTCCTATATTTTCTAAGATAATATCTCCGATTTTTACAGGTGCCTGTACGGTAATATTTTTCAAACCGGCTGCACATTCTCTGATTTTATTTTTTGGAATATCGGAGGCAGTTTTTACAGAAACAACAGGAAGCTTTCCATCTGTAACCATTACACTGGATGTGAGAATTCTGGTTGGATTTGTAACTTCCTTTTCCCCATAGTTTTTCCCTTTTGGACACGTATTCCCTTCCACTTTTATTACTTTTTCTCCGTCTAAGGTAACGGTGAGAGAACATCCTAAAGGACAATTAATACAAGTTAATTCCCTGATATTCATCCTTATGCCTCCTCCAATTTCATAATAATTTTATCGAATTTCAATCCCTGTGTCAAATCTGATTTTTTCAAAACAATCTGCTCCATTTCTCCCGGCGCTGCCTTCTTTTTCTTCTTATGTACAATGCGTTTATCTCCCAAATAAACATTTATATATACGTTCTCATATACTTTTCCCACACGAAATCGTACAATCAGACTGTCTTCCATATTCTCCGGTCGAAGCTTTTGCGGCACGGTATAGCGAATACCTCCTTCCGGACAAATGGCAATGACATTTTCTTCTTTCTGTAACTCCTTTCCGTGGAGAAATGCAGCTGCCTGCTGCCCTGCTTTTTTCGCCTCTTCTGAAACGTAATCTACCAAATCGTGAACATGAAGGACGTTTCCACAGGCAAAAATTCCTTTTACATTCGTCTCCAAACTTTCGTTTACCACAGGACCGGAGGTAACTTTTGAAAGCTCAATTCCTGCTTTTGCAGACAATTCATTTTCCGGAATTAAACCGCAGGACAAAAGCAAAGTGTCACAAGAATAAAACTCCTCTGTCCCCGGAATTGGCTTACGATTTTCATCTACCTGTGCCAGAGTAACGCCTGTTACCCTCTCTTTTCCGTGGATTTCTACTACGGTATGACTAAGTTTTAAGGGAATGTCAAAATCTTCCAGACACTGCACAATATTTCGCTGTAATCCACCGGAATATGGTAATAATTCTGCCACTGCTTTGACTTTTGCGCCTTCCAGCGTCATACGTCTTGCCATAATCAGCCCAATATCTCCTGAACCTAAAATCACCACTTCTTTTCCCGGCATCAGTCCTTCCATGTTCACCAATCTTTGGGCCGTTCCTGCCGTATAAATTCCTGCCGGACGATATCCCGGTATATTCAGCGCACCTCTTGGACGTTCCCTGCATCCCATAGCCAAAATCACTGCCTTTGTCTTCAGGCTCATAAAGCCGTCCTCTTTATTTACGGCAGTTACTACTTTTTCCTCTCCGCAATCTTCAATATTAAGCACCATGGTATTTAATTTATAAGGAATATTTTTCTCAAAAATCTGCTCAATAAAGCGCTGTGCATATTCCGGTCCGGTCAACTCTTCCTTAAAGGTATGTAGGCCAAAGCCATTGTGAATACACTGGTTTAAAATACCGCCCAGCTCATAATCTCTTTCTAAAATTAAAAGCTTTTCAATCCCGTTTTCTTTCGCTGAAATCGCTGCTGCAAGCCCTGCCGGACCGCCTCCCACAATAATCAATTCATATTCCTGCATGATTTTTCTATCCTTTCTTATACAAATTCTTCTTTAATTTTTCCTGTTAAAAGTGTGGATGCTCCTCCTGCCTTTGTGATTTCCAAAGGAGATTTTTGAAGCTCTCTTTCCAGAATTTCCATTACCTTAGGAGCACAAAATCCTGACTGACATCTGCCCATTCCTGCTCTTGTACGCCTTTTCACACCATCTAAGGATTTAGCGCCTAATGGTCTGTGAATTGCATTTACAATCTCTCCTTCTGTAACAGTCTCACATCTGCAAATCACATTTCCGTATAAAGGATTTTCTGCTATCAATGCTTTTAATTCCTCTTTCGGCATTTCTGCCACGCATGGAATATCCTTTCTTCTCGGATTAAAATCTTCTTTTTTCTCTGCTTTTAGCTTCTCTGCAATGCTGTCTGCCAGATATTCTCCGATGGCAGGAGCGCTGGAAAGTCCCGGTGACTGAATTCCTGCCGCATCAAAAAATCCCGGCGCATCAAAGACCTCTCCCAAAACAAAATCTCCGCCTTTTTCCGCTGCACGAAGCCCTGCAAATGATGTAATTACCATATTCAGAGGGATATTTTCTGCGCTTAATTTTGCCATCTGAGACAATTTTGCAATCCCTTCTCCCGTAGTGTTAATCCCTTCTTTGTCTTCTATATTTTCAGCCGTAGGTCCTGCCAGAAGATTTCCATGAACGGTAGGGGTAATGAGCACACCTTTTCCCATAGCGGTAGGAAGCTGGAATATGGTATGAGAAACAAAGTTTCCTGCCTTCTTATCCATGAGGCAGTATTCTCCTTTTCTGGGGGTGATAGACAGCTTTTTCTCACTGACCATATTGTGAAAAACATCTGCGTATACTCCGGCGGCGTTGACAATACATTTTGTTTCATAGCATCCTTTTGTAGTCTCTATCTCGTATCCATTTTCTGTTTTCTGAATATCTTTTACCTCTGTATCAAAAGCAAATTCCACTCCGTTGACATTGGCATTTTCTGCTAAGGCAATGGTCAATTTAAAAGGACAAATAATAGCTCCCGTAGGTGCATAAAGCACTGCTTTTACATTTCTTGAAAGATTAGGCTCTATTTCCCATATTTTTTCTCCGGTAATAATTTCCAGACCTTCTACGCCGTTTTCTACTCCTTTTTGCCTTAATTCTTCTAATTTATGGAAGTCTTTTTCCTCAAAACAAAGAACTAAAGAACCATTTCTTTTATAAGGGAAATCCAACTCCTTTGATAATTTTTCCATCTTTTTGCTGCCTATCACATTCATTTTTGCCTTCCATGTTCCCGGCTCTGCGTCAAATCCCGCATGAACAATAGCGCTGTTTGCCTTGGAAGTACCGCAACATACGTCCTCTCCTTTTTCTAAAACAACTGTTTTTAGTCGATACCTTGACAACTCTCTTGCCACTGCACATCCTACAACTCCTGCTCCGATAATTACTACATCATACATTTTTTATCTCCTTCCCAGACATTCCGTCTGCTATAATTCTCTATGAAATAAAAAAAGAGACAAAGCAATTAAGCATAAGTGTTCCTATGCTCTATTCGCTCTATCTCTCATCTCCGGCGTATTTATTCTGTTTTACATAGACCAAACCTTTTGGTTGGTGGTGGATATGGACATAGCTCCTGCATCAAGAGCTGCCATAATATCCTCTTTATCTGATATCAAACCGCCTGCAATTACAGGGGTTCTGTTTTGCTTGCAAATTTTCTGTATAATCTTCGGCATGACTCCCGGAAGCACCTCTATCATATCGGGATACACACTTTCTGTCTGGCGTTTAATACTTTCAAAAGCCATAGAGTCAATGACAAAAAAACGCATAATAGCAAACAGTCCTTCTTCCTTTGCCTGACGGATTACCGCAGGTCTTGTGGAAATAATACCGTCTGCATGTGTCACCGATTTTATATAGGTAACCGCAATTTCCTTACTGCTTAATCCTGCAATTAAATCAATATGTATAATAACTGTTTTCCCTGCCTTCTTTAAACGGCTGACAATCTGGCTGATATTGCAGATGTCCCCATACAAAACAAACACAATGGGAATATCCGAGTGAATACACCTTTTCAAACCTTCCTCGTCTTTTATGGCTGCAATAACCGGACAATCCTCAAATTCTTCTATAAGCTGAGACCTCATATTTCTACCTTCTGTCATTTGATAATCAGTGATAAAAAGACAAGAGCATAAAGCTGTCCCACAGCCTCTGTTCTTGTCTCCTACTCAATCTTATTGTACTACACATATTTTATAGTTGCAAGTTAATTATCTGTAAAAACATACAATGGGACAGCCTGCCTCAATACTTTCGTAAAACTTTCCTGCAAAGGAAACAGGGAGATTAATACAGCCATGAGAACCGCTGTTTCTGTAAATATTCCCTCCAAATCTGCCCCTCCAGTTGGCATCATGAAGACCAATTCCCCCATTAAAGGGCATCCAATAAGAAACCGGTGACTCATAGTCATAAGTTCCGTCCGGATTAGGCGCAGGACGCAAAACCTGATTTCTCTGCTTATACGCCAGAGAATATACCCCCGACGGCGTTCTGCGGCTTTTATCATTGTAAGTGCCTGATACAAAATCCGACTCCATAAGAACCTCTCCGTCTTTGTAATACCATAAATGCTGTGCGCTTAAATCCAGCTCTACATACGTGTTTCCTATATCATTTTCTCCATAAGCTTTTCCTCGTTTCGCATATATGGGTTCTCTTTCAATATTGCCATGGGATTGAATATCTTTTAGAAGCTGAGCTCTTTCTCCTCTTATATCAATGAGATATCCATAACTGCCGCCCGATACAGTCACAGGTTGACCTGTATAGGTACTGGTCAGGGTTCTTTTTGTTCCAATGGTATTATATTTTTCTCCCAGCATCTGAACGTAGTCTCTGATATGCTGTTGTAAAACACCTAAATTCTCCACATAATTTCCGTTTTCGTCATAGGTCATCCAATCCTTCACAGTCATTCCGTCCAGAACTTCTTTTTTGTCGCCAAAGGTATAGGTCACGGTTACCGCAGCACATCCGTTCCATACCTCCTGTTGATGTTTCAGCGTCTCATCTTTATCGGTAACTGTCGGAAGCACATAAACGCCTGCTTCTTCGGCAGAAAAGGTATTTTTACTTTCCTTTACAGATGCAAGCAACTTTTCCGTCAATAATGCCTTATCAAGGGTAGTTCCTGCTTCTTCTGGTTTTATGACAAAACTGTTGTTTTCAAAAGCAATATATGCGTCTTTTGGAGGTATCATGTTTTCCTCCTGCATACATGAAAAAGTGTTTAATTTTTCATGAAGCTTCGTTTCATCAAAAGTAATTGCTTCACCCACCTCATAATTATGTTCCTTAAAAAAACCTGAAGTCCATAAGAAAGGATTTTGATTTTCCAAATGTTCCTGAATTTTTCCGTCTGAAAGATACTCATAAGAAATCTCCTTACCGTCAATTACTTCTTTTTCCCCATCTTTAAAAGAGATTTCCAGAGAATAATCCTCTATTCTATTTTCTATTTTTTTCTCTGCCTCTTTTGCAGTTAAATCATCAACAGAAACTCCATTTATCTTCGTTCCTTTAAAAAATTTATCTTTGTAATAAAAAGCCCCTCCTGCATATATGAGTCCGCACGTACACGCTATCGTTATTCCACATATAAGCGCTCTCTTTTGCCACTTTGCGCACCTTTTCTTTTTCGCCATATTTATAAGCTCCCTCTGCTTCATTTGTATGATTATTGAATAATTGTATCATACTTATATTACAATTTCTCTATATTTATCATGTATTTATTCACAAAAGACATACTTATTTTTTAAATTTTCAAAAAAATTCTTATTCCTTACTTTTATCTTCTCCAAATATCTTGAGAAACACATAGAAATTCGATATAATAATATTCAGAAAATATTTTATCTATTCTATATATTTAACATCTATTCTATATTTAATTTTAAAATCTCAGGAAAAGGAGAAGATAATTTATGTACAATGTAGATTTTTTCAAAGGATACAACGGTAAAGTCTTTATCGGACTGACTCCAGAAGAAGTAATTAAAAATATGCCTAATTACGAGAAGACACTATGGGATGGTTTTGGTGACAGACGTGAGTTTTCCCCGGAAATGCTTGCTTTTTATGATGAAGAAAATAAAATTTGTACAGCTATAAGCATTATAGATGACGAAGAAGATGTTTATGTAAATGGTATTCAATTCATGAGAACTGCGGAAAAAGACTTAATTCCCAAATTGAAGAAAGCTTTCCCCTTTGAAGAAGGATTTACAAACGGAGAAATTTACGCATATTCAGAAAAAGCCATCGGTTTTTTTATAAGCGAAGATATGGTTAAAGGTGTCATTGTTGGAAAACAAGGATACTTTGACGACGAAAAAAATGAGACAGGACCTACACGTTGGAGAAGGTTCTAACTTAATCTCTCTATGATATTAGAAATGTTAATATAAAACTCCCTGTTTTGCAGAAGCTCTGCAAAACAGGGAGTTTTTTCTCGTCCGGACACATTTATAACTTTATTTTGTTAATGAAATTACTCCTCTGTTTTTCCGTAAAGAGTAACCAGTTTATTTAAGTATTCGTATCTAGCCTTAGCTTCAGACTCATTCTTAGCGAACAATCTAGCAGCTTTTTCTGGGTTAGAACGTTTCAGAGAATTGTAACGAACTTCTCCATCAAGGAATGCCTGATAATCTTCTGTTGGAGCTTTGGAATCCAGAGTGAATTTGTTTTCTGCTGCTGGATTGAAACGGAAGTTATGCCAGTATCCACATTTAACTGCTAATTCTTCTTCTGTCTGAGCTTTGCTCATACCTTTCTTAATACCATGGTTGATACATGGAGCGTAAGCAATAATCAGAGATGGTCCCGGATATGCTTCAGCTTCTGCGATTGCTTTTACAGTCTGGTTAAAGTCTGCACCCATAGCAATCTGAGCAACGTATACATAACCATAGCTCATTGCGATAGAAGCCATATCTTTCTTCTTAACTTCTTTACCACCAGCTGCGAACTGTGCGATAGCACCTGTTGGTGTAGATTTAGAAGACTGTCCACCTGTGTTGGAGTAAACTTCTGTATCGAATACCATTACATTGATATCCTGTCCGGAAGCTAATACGTGGTCAACACCACCGAAACCGATGTCGTATGCCCAACCGTCACCACCGAAAATCCACTGAGATTTCTTAGCTAAGAAATCTTTGTTCTTAACGATGTCTTTGCATACGTCACAGTCACAGCCTTCTAATGCTGCAACTAATTTATCTGTTGCTGCACCGTTTGTAATTCCACTTCCGAATGTATCTAACCATTCCTGACAAGCAGCTTTTACTTCTTCAGAAGAACCTTCGTAAGCCATTACAGACTCAACTTTTTCTTTTAATCCACCACGGATAGCTTTCTGAGCTAATAACATACCGTATCCGAATTCAGCGTTATCTTCGAACAGAGAGTTAGACCAAGCCGGTCCCTGTCCTTTTGCATTTACAGTATATGGTGTAGATGGTGAGGAGTTACCCCAGATAGAAGAACATCCTGTTGCGTTTGCAATGTACATTCTGTCACCAAATAACTGTGTGATTAATTTAGCGTAAGGTGTTTCTCCACAACCAGCACAAGCTCCTGAGAACTCAAGTAATGGCTGTTTGAACTGAGAACCTTTTACTGTATTTTCTTTAAATTTAGCAACAACATCTTCTTTTACTGGTAATGTTACACCATAATCGAAGAATTTCTGTTCTCCTGCATTTTCTTCCATGTTTGCCATAACAAGAGCTTTTGCACCCTTCTTACCTGGGCAGACATTTGCACAAGAACCACATCCTGTACAGTCATAAGCAGATACAGTCATAACAAATTTGTAATCAGCCATACCTGTCATAGGTAATGTCTTCATTCCTTCCGGAGCTGCTGCTACTTCAGCATCTGTCATAGCAACTGGACGGATAACTGCATGAGGACAAACATAAGCACAACGGTTACACTGGATACAGTTTTCCGGCTGCCATACTGGGATGTCTACTGCGATACCACGTTTTTCGTAAGCAGAAGAACCGGATGGTGTTGTACCATCAACATAATCTTTGAATGCAGATACAGGTAATGTGTTACCTTCCTGAGCATTTACTTTAGCCTGAACGTTGTTTACGAAATCAACAACATCCTGACGTCCGCCTTCAGCGTGAGCCATGAATAAACCTTCATCAGCGCAGTCTTTCCAGCTTTCTGGAACCTGAATTTCAACAACCTGTTTAGCACCTGCATCGATAGCGTCATAGTTCATCTGAACAATAGCGTCACCTTTTCTTCCGTAAGTAGCTTTTGCAGCAGCTTTCATTAATTCGATAGCCTGTTCTTCCGGAATGATGTTAGCCAGTTTGAAGAATGCAGACTGAAGAACTGTATTGATACGTCCGCCAAGTCCGATTTCTTTACCGATCTTGATACCATCAATTGTGTAGAATTTGATGTTGTGGTCAGCAATATAAGCCTTTACCTGTCCTGGTAAGTGTTTCTCAAGTCCTTCCATATCCCATGGGCAGTTCAGAAGGAAAGTACCGCCATCAACAAGTTCCTGAACCATGTTGTACTTATTTACATAAGATGGATTATGACAAGCTACAAAGTTGGCCTGTTTGATCAGGTATGTTGATTTGATCGGGCTCTTACCAAAACGTAAGTGAGACATTGTTACACCACCAGACTTCTTAGAGTCATAGTCAAAGTAAGCCTGTGCATACATGTCAGTGTTATCACCAATGATCTTAATGGAGTTCTTGTTTGCTCCAACCGTTCCGTCTGCTCCAAGTCCCCAGAACTTACAGTTAATAGTTCCTTCTGGAGTCGTAACGATCTCTTTTCCTGTCTCAAGGGAAAGATTTGTAACATCATCCACAATACCAATTGTGAATCTTGCTTTTTCTGTATTGTTAAATACTGCAACGATCTGTGCAGGTGTTGTATCTTTGGAACCTAATCCATAACGTCCGCAGTTTACTGGAACTGCTTCGAATTTCGTTCCCTTTAATGCAGATACTACATCAAGGTATAATGGCTCGCCCTGTGCTCCTGGCTCTTTTGTTCTGTCAAGAACATTGATCACCTTAACTGTCTCAGGGATAGCATCAACTAATGCCTGTGCGCAGAATGGTCTGTAAAGACGAACTTTCACAACACCAACCTTTTCGCCTGCTGCCAGCATGTAATCGATTGTCTCTTCAATGGTGTCACATACAGAACCCATAGCAACGATTACTTTCTCTGCGTCTGGTGCTCCATAGTAGTTGAATAATTTGTAGTTTGTTCCGATCTTCTCATTAACCTTGTCCATGTATTCCTGAACGATTGCCGGCATAACATCGTAGTATGGGTTACATGCTTCTCTTGCCTGGAAGAAGATATCCGGGTTCTGAGCAGAACCTCTCTGACATGGGTGATTTGGATTTAATGCGTGTTTACGGAATGCGTCAACAGCGTCCATATCTACCATATCTTTTAAATCCTCATAATCCCATGTTTCAATTTTCTGAATTTCGTGAGATGTACGGAAACCATCGAAGAAGTTGATAAATGGAACTTTTCCTTTGATTGCTGCACAGTGTGCAACTGGTGTTAAGTCCATAACTTCCTGTACAGAAGATTCACATAACATAGCACAACCTGTCTGACGACATGCGTATACGTCAGAATGGTCACCGAAGATTGACAGTGCATGGCTTGCTAATGCACGAGCAGAAACGTTGATAACACCTGGTAACTGCTCTCCGGCAATTTTGTAAAGGTTTGGAATCATTAACAGAAGTCCCTGAGATGCTGTATAGGTTGTAGTCAGAGCACCTGCTGCCAGAGAACCGTGAACTGCACCTGCTGCACCTGCTTCAGACTGCATTTCAGTAACCTGTACTTCCTGTCCGAAAATGTTCTTTCTTCCCTGTGTCGCCCATTCGTCTGTTGCTTCTGCCATTACAGATGACGGGGTAATAGGATAGATAGCCGCTACATCAGAATATGCATAAGAAGCATGAGCTGCTGCATGGTTACCATCCATGGTTTTCATCTTTCTAGCCATTTGATTTTTCCTCCTTGAACTTGAACATTGTTTTCAACAATATTTCACTTCGATCCCGAAGTCTATATTAAATTATAACACGATTTCAAGGGCATGTCTATTTCTAAAACCAAAGAAAACATAATGTTTTTCTAAAAAAACAAATCTGCTTTATTCTTCTTTTTCCAGTCCGATAATTTCCGCAATGGAATGTGCTTTTAATTCTGTTAATAAAATCTGCTGTACTCTCGCCAACTCTCTGTGCACGGCACATCCACAGTCTGATTGATTACGTGTGCAGGGCTTTTGAGGGTTCATACATTCAATCATATAAAATTCCGGATCTACTGCCAAATAAATATCCAGCAATGTCAGTTCCTTTATAGAACTTTTTAATGCATATCCCCCGTTACTCCCACGAAAAGATTTTACGATTTCTTTCTTTTCCAACTTCTTTAAAATTTTATAAACAAAAGCAGGTGTCAAGTCTTCCTGCTCACATATTTGGTGCACACACATTTTATCACCAGATGCCAGCGCTCTGATAATTCGCACACCATAATCACATTCTCTTGTAATTAACATGGAATATTTCCCCTCTTTATCTTTGTATTTCTTTATTAGGTAATTATTCTTATTCAGAATATTATTATATCAATCTGTACTCCTTTAATCAAGTATTTTTCGTAAGAAACACTTGCAAATTCCCTGTTTTCAGGTACAATAAAAGAGATTATGCAGAAATCATAAATTGTTATATAAAATAAGTGAGGGAAAATTAGAACATGATTGCAGCAAATAATGTTACTTTACGAATTGGAAAGAAAGCACTGTTTGAAGATGTAAATATTAAATTTACAGAAGGCAACTGTTACGGTTTAATAGGCGCTAACGGTGCGGGTAAATCTACTTTTTTAAAAATCCTGTCAGGACAGTTGGAAACAACAAACGGTAATATTACCATCACTCCGGGACAACGTTTATCTTTTTTACAGCAGGATCACTTTAAATATGACTCCTATCCTGTTCTGGACACCGTTATTATGGGAAATCAGCGTCTTTATGACATCATGAAAGAAAAAGAAGCGATTTATTCAAAAGAAGATTTCACAGACGAAGACGGTATCCGTGCCAGTGAATTAGAAGGAGAATTTGCAGAAATGAACGGCTGGGAAGCTGAGTCTGATGCAGCGATGCTTTTAAACGGTCTGGGTATTGATACAGATTTACATTATGCCCTGATGTCTGACTTAAAGGGAAGTGAAAAAGTCAAAGTTCTCCTTGCTCAGGCACTTTTCGGAAATCCTGATATCCTGCTTCTTGACGAGCCTACCAACCACCTTGATTTAGATGCCATTGAATGGCTTGAGGAATTCTTAATTAACTTTGAAAACACCGTTATCGTAGTATCTCATGACCGTTACTTCTTGAACAAGGTTTGTACACATACTGCGGATATTGACTATGGTAAAATCCAGCTCTATGCTGGAAACTACGACTTCTGGTATGAGTCCAGTCAGCTCTTAATCAAACAGATGAAGGAAGCTAACCGTAAGAAAGAAGAAAAAATTAAAGAGCTTCAGGAATTTATTTCCCGATTTTCTGCCAACGCTTCCAAATCCAAACAGGCAACTTCCAGAAAGCGTGCTTTGGAAAAAATCCAGTTAGACGATATGCGTCCGTCCAGCCGTAAATATCCTTACATTGACTTCCGTCCAAATCGTGAAATCGGAAATGAAGTTTTAATGGTAGAAGGACTTTCAAAAACCATTGACGGCGTAAAAGTATTAGATAATATTACTTTCACTTTAGGACATGACGATAAAGTTGCTTTTGTTGGCGGAAATGAACGTGCCAAAACGGTATTATTCCAGATTTTAATGGGCGAAATGGAACCGGATGAGGGTACTTATAAATGGGGAGTTACTACTTCTCAAGCATATTTCCCTAAAGACAGTACAAAAGAATTTGACAACGATTTAACCATTGCAGACTGGCTGACCGGTTATTCTGAAATTAAGGATGCGACTTATGTGCGTGGCTTCCTTGGACGTATGCTCTTCCCCGGTGAAGACGGTGTAAAGAAAGTCCGTGTACTCTCCGGTGGTGAAAAAGTAAGATGTCTTCTGTCTAAAATGATGATTTCCGGCGCAAACATCTTAATTTTAGATGAGCCTACCAACCACTTGGACATGGAGTCCATTACAGCCTTGAACAACGGTATGATTAAATTCCCCGGCGTTCTGCTCTTTGCTTCTCATGACCACCAGATTGTTCAGACAACTGCAAACCGTATTATGGAAATCCTTCCAAACGGCGTTTTAATCGACAAGATTACCACTTATGACGAATATCTGGCAAGCGATGAAATGGCAAGAAAACGTCAAGTATACACAATGACAGAAGAAGACAACTAATAAATAATTACGAAATAATAAAATGACCGTCACATTAAGGGGTTCACTTCACAACTCCCTAATGCGGCGGTTTCTTCTATATTTCTATCAATACAATCTCACTGTCACTTCCAATTCTCATAGGCATTTGAAAATACCCTGCTCCCGCAGACACAATACTCTGGGTTTCCTCTCTTTGTGCATATCCGTAAAAATCTTTCTTTCCATAGGCAAATCTTGTAAAAAGAGTTGCCGGAAAAAACTGTCCTTTATGGGTATGTCCACACAATACAAGAGAAACCTTATTTTCTATGGCTTCCTTAATACCACCGGGGTTGTGGTCTAACAAAATTTCCGGTTTCTTTCCTCTTCCTTTTGGAAGTATTTCAGCAAGGCTTTTTCTGTTTGGACAGGAAGTCACATCTTCACGACCTATAATATAAAAATCCTGTGTTTCTGCTTTTTCATCTGTCAAAAGATGAATGCCTGCCTTCTCAAAAAACGTTCTTACCTCTTTGTCCGATGAAAGAGGATCATGATTTCCAAGACTTGCATATACCCCTTCTTTAGAGCAAAGCCTTCTGAATATTTCTTCCAGTTTTGGAAGGTTACAGCTTTCAAAAGCCTTGACGTCAAAGGTGTCCCCTGCAATGAAAATCAAATCTGCATTCAGCTCATTCACTTTTTCTATGATTTTCTCCAGATGCTTTTCATTGACGAAAGAGCCTGTGTGAATGTCACTTAACAAAACCAGCCTTTTGTCCAGCTTCTTTTCGCCCAACTGAATTTGGTACTTTTTTACGGTTAAATGTCTGGCATGAAGAAATCCGTATGCAGACAACAGCAATCCTGCTGCTGTGGGTATCAAACACCATCCTGCTTTTTCAAAGGGCACAAAAATATTTAAAAAATCAAATACCAGAAAACACATGGTGAGATTTAAAAGCACACACAGCACAACCCCGCAGGCTTCATATAACTTTTTTGCCCTTTTTTCTGCTTTTTTACTGCTGAAATAGCAAAGCATGTAAAACATCAGAACAGCCAGAACAACAAAAACAGCAGCATAAATATCCACGGAAAAAACATATTCCGCAACACTTCCGATTTTTACTGTCAGATAAAACATCAGCAATACGGAAACCAAATAAAACAGTATGGAAAATCCTTTTCCTCTGATAAATTTTCCAAATCCATGATACATTTTTCACACCTCTTGTCTATAATATTCCTTTTTATATGAATTGATTGTAATACAGAAACAAAGCTTTTTCAACATCCACAATGCTTCCGTAATTTTGTATTTTTTTCAATATTTTTATCATACTAACTGTAAAGTACGCAAAAAGAGAGGAACACAGATTATGGAAATGACAATGCGATGGTATGGCAAAAAGCACGATACCGTTACTTTAGAGCAAATTCGTCAGATTTGTTATGTAAAAGGAATTATTACCACACTTTACGAAAAACTCCCCGGCGAGGTCTGGACCTTAGACGAAATTCTGGCGATGAAAAATGAAATTGAGGATGCCGGTCTGCATCTGGCAGGCATTGAAAGCGTCAACGTCAGCGATGCCATTAAAACCGGTTCACCTGACAGAGATAAAGATATTGAGAATTATATAAAAACACTGGAAAATCTGGGAAAAGCAGATATTCACACAGTCTGCTATAATTTCATGCCGGTTTTTGACTGGACAAGAACAGAGCTTGACAGAAAACGAGAAGACGGTACTACGGTTCTGGCTTACAGCCAAAAACAAATTGATGAATTAGAGCCTGAAAAAATGTTTGAAGCAATCAAAAATGAGATGAACGGTTCTGTCATGCCCGGCTGGGAACCGGAGCGCATGGAAAAGGTAAAAGAACTCTTTACCCTGTACAAAGACTTTGACGAAGACCGCCTGTTCGCCAATTTAAAATATTTTTTGGAAGCAATTATGCCTGTATGTGACAAATACGACATCAATATGGCTATCCACCCTGACGATCCTTCTTGGAGTGTCTTCGAACTTCCACGTATTATTTCCACACAGAAAAATTTAAAGCGCATGATGGATATGGTTCCTAATAAACACAATGGCATTACTTTTTGTACCGGTTCTTATGGAACAAACTTGAATAACGATTTGCTTGATACCATTCACATGTTGAAGGGCAGAATTCATTTTGCTCACGTCAGAAATCTCCGTTTTAATGACGGTATGGGTGATTTTGAGGAAAGCGCCCATTTAAGCTCTGACGGAGCTTTTGATATATACAAAATTCTGAAAGCCCTTCATGATACAGGTTTTAACGGTCCAATCCGTCCGGATCACGGCAGAATGATGTGGGGAGAAAAAGCCATGCCCGGATACGGACTATACGACAGAGCACTGGGCTCTGCTTATCTGTGCGGTCTGTGGGAAGCCATTGAAAAAGAGGAGAAATAAGCTATGCAATTAACATTAAACGGTATTCAGAAAAAAGAGGACTGGAAAGCTGCAAACATTGCACTTCCCTCCTACGATATCGAAAAAATCAGAAAAAACACAAAAGAAAATCCCGTGTGGGTACACTTTGGCGCAGGCAATATCTTTCGTATTTTCATGGGCGGTCTGGCTGATACACTGCTTTCTATGGGAGAAATGCAGACAGGCGTTACCTGTGTGGAGACCTTTGACTTTGATGTTATTGATAAAATTTATAAGCCCTTTGACAATCTGGTACTGGCTGTCACGCTAAATACAGATGGTTCCACAGATAAAAAAGTGCTGGGTTCCCTTGCGGAAGCGTACAAAGCAAGCCCTGATTTTCCGCAAGATTGGCATCGTTTAGAAGAAATTTTTATCAATCCCTCTTTGCAGATAGTCTCTTTTACTATTACAGAAAAAGGGTATGCCCTAAAAGGTTCAGGCTCTGCCATCTCCCTTGTATGCGCTTTGCTTTATAAACGTTACAAAGCCAATCAAGCGCCTATTGCTCTTGTATCAATGGATAACTGTTCCCACAACGGTGAAAAACTGCAAAAAGCTGTTTTAGATACAGCTAAAGAATGGCTGGAAAAAAGTTCTGTAACGGAGGGCTTTCTTTCCTATCTCTGTAACGAAAATCAAGTATCCTTCCCGTGGTCTATGATTGACAAAATCACACCTCGCCCCGCTCAATCTGTCTATGAAGCTTTAAAGCACAGCGGTGTAGAAAATATAGAACCTATCATTACTTCTAAAAAAACGTACATTGCTCCCTTTGTAAATGCAGAAGCTCCGCAATATCTGGTCATTGAGGATAACTTTCCCAACGGACGTCCTCCACTGGAAAAAGCAGGTGTTTATCTTACAGACAGAGATACTGTAAATAAGGTGGAACGAATGAAGGTAACCACCTGTCTGAACCCTCTCCATACTGCTTTAGCTGTATATGGCTGCCTTCTTGGTTACACCTCCATTGCAGACGAAATGAACGATAGGGAATTAAAAAAATTAATCTGCGAAATCGGACCTGTGGAAGGAATGTCTGTGGTAACAAATCCCGGTATTTTATCCCCTTCCGCCTTTGTAGACGAGGTTATTCATGTACGCTTTCCAAATCCTTTTATGCCGGACACTCCCCAGCGAATTGCAACCGATACCTCTCAAAAAGTGGGAATTCGCTACGGTGAAACCATCAAAGCTTACGTTGAAAAATACGGAACTGCAAGCAAACTAACAGCCATTCCTTTGGCTATTGCAGGATGGTGTCGATACCTTATAGGTATAGATGATGAGGGAAATCCCTTTGAGCATTCTCCCGATCCTATGCTTCCCATGCTGACGCAATCACTCAGAGGCATCGAGATAGGAAATCCAAAGTCTTATTGCGGTCAATTAAAATCCATTCTTTCAGATGCTTCCATTTTCGGAGTAGATTTATATAAAGCAGGAATTGGAGAAAAAATCGAAGAAATGTTTATAGAAGAAATCGCTTCCCCGGGAGGCGTCAGACACACATTAAAGAAGTATCTAAACACTGAAAAATCACTGTAAACAGCCAAAAGACTGCCGCATCGGAAATGATATCCCATACGGCAGTCTTATCTAATTAATATGTATTTAATTTGGCATTTGTTTGTCTATAATTTTAAATTCTTTCCACATAAACCAAGCAGAAAATACTGCTGCAATTCCGTCCGCTACGGGAGCAGAATACATAACACCGTCAATTCCCATGAAAATCGGAAGAATAATCAACAAAGGCAACAGGAAAATAATCTGTCTTGTAAGAGAAAGAAACACACCTTTTCCCGATTTTTCCGATGGATGTAAAGGTATTTGCAGTAATCGGCTGTATTCCGTTAATAAAGGTGAAAAACAAATAAATACGGAAAAATTTCTCTGCAAAAGTAAAATATTCTTCGCTTCCCGAACCGAAAATAGAGATAATTTCTCTCGGAAAAATTTGAAACAAAAGAAACGCTGCCGTGGAAATAAGAATGGCCGCCGTGAGCGCTTTTTTATAAGTTTCTTTTACTCGTTTTCCGTTTCCCGCACCATAATTAAAGCTGATAATCGGCTGTATTCCCTGAGAAATTCCAATAACAATCGCAAAGAAAATCATACCTACTTTTGATATAATTCCCGCACATGCCATGGGAATTTCGCTTCCGTAAGAAGATTGTCCGCCATAATAAGTTAAGGTGTTGTTCATGACAATCTGCACAATCATCATTGCCATCTGGTTAAAAAACGGAGCAATTCCAAGAGTTAAAATCGGAAGCCATGACGCCTTAGAAGGCAGCAGCGCCTTCAGCGGAATGTGCACTGTTTTAAACTTTGCCAGATAGCCCAAAACCATAATTCCTGAAACTACCTGTCCGATAATGGTTGCCCATGCCGCACCTGCCATTCCCATATCAAAGGTGAAGATAAATAACGGGTCTAAAATTGTATTGATAATCGCTCCTGCCAATGTACAAATCATGGAATATTTTGGACTTCCGTCTGCCCTAATAAGGTTACTTCCACCTGTGGTTACAATAAGAAAAGGAAATCCCAAAGACGTAATTCCCGTATAAGTCAGTGCATAATCCAACACATTATCGGTGGCTCCAAAGGCAAGCATCATAGGCTTTAAAAACAGCGTTACCACAATCGTAAGAACTACACCTGCCAGAAGCATCATGCCAATGGCTCCTCCTGCAAAAGAAACCGCTTTTTCCTTCTCTTTCCTTCCCATTGCAAGGTTAAAATTAGCTGCGCCTCCAATTCCGCACAGAAGCGCCAGCGCCGTACAGGTAATACTAAGAGGAAAGGCTACGTTTGTAGCTGCATTCCCCAACATACCCACACTTCGGCCAATAAAAAACTGGTCTACAATATTGTAAAGGGAGCTGACCAGCATTGCAATAATACTGGGGATTGCAAATTTCATCAGTAAGCTCCCGATTTTCTCTGTTCCCAGAGGATTGGTATTTTTATTTTCCATACTCACACGCCTTTCTTTTCTTCTATGTCTTTTAAAACACCTTCTGACTGTACTGCCATTTTCTCAAGGCTTGACAGCAAAATGTCCTTTTCTTCTCCTGTTAAACACTGGGTTACCTGACTCCACCACTGAAACAAAAACGTTCTCAGCTTTGGAACGGTTTCTGCCCCCTTTTCTGTCAAATGGATTTCGTAACATCTTCCGTTTTTTTCCGATTTTTTACGGATAATAAACCCTGTCTCTTCCAGCCGTTTCATTGTTCTGACTGCCAGAGCCTCATCCACTGCCAACGCTTCACACATTTCCTTCTGACTGCTTCCTGAATGAATGTCCAAATAAAGCAGAAAATTATAACCGGAATAACCTATTCCCAGTTCTTTCATTTTTGAAATCATATATTTCTGTTCTCTGCGATGCAAAATCGCAATGCTTTTACCCAAAGCCCTGTTTTCCATAATCCGCTCCTTTCTTGATAAGTCAACTGATATTTTAATTTCATAAAAAAATTTTTCCGTGGAATTAAAAGAAGACTGCCAAATAACAGTCTTTCTTACTCCTTGCTTTATTTTTTTATACTATGTTTTTCTAACAGTTCTACAATTTTTTGCGCTGCATTTTTATCTACATAAATCTTTTGTGCTGTTTTCATCTCCTGAATTTTTTCCGGATTATTCAAAAGTTCTATTCCCTTTTCCACTTGTTTCTCCACGGTTCTCGGTGCAATAGACATTCCATATTTCACAAAAAACTTCTTATTTTCCGTCTCACATCCCGGTATGGGTGAGGTATGTACAATCGGAATACCGGAAACTGCCGCCTCGGTAGAAGTCAATCCACCCGGCTTTGTATACAGAATATCACAGGCTTTCATATACAAAGACATTTGCTTTGTCTGTCCCACAATCTGTATATTTTCATGGTGTTGATACTCCTTCTTCATCTTCTGGAAAATCTTCTTATTATTCCCACAAATCACAATAATTCCATCAGAAGCTTCCATTCTTTTTTCTAACTGCATCGTCAATTTTTCCAAATCACCGGCTCCCATACTGCCGCCCATCACCAGAAAAAGTCTTCTGTTCTTCGGTAGTTTTAAATGCTCTCTCACCTTAGATTTTTCCGCTGTTTTTGTAAATTTATCACTGACCGGAATACCTATGGAAAGCAGCTTTTCTTCCGGTATTCCACGCTTTTCACAAACCTTTGCCACATCCTCATGAGGTACTATATAGTAATCGCATCTGGTTTCTTCCCAAAAAGGAATACAGGTATAATCTGTCATAATCGCTGCCATCAACGGCAATTCTATCCCCTGTCTTTTCATATAAGTAAGGGTTTCCGAAGGGTATAAATGAGGCATTAAAAGAGCGTCAAATTTTTCTTCTTCCAAATATTTCTGCAAATATTTTCCCATTTTTGCATTGACATAATAGACAGGAGATTTCTTCGTTATCCTGCTGATTACCATGCCCAGCTTATAAACTGCTCCGAAAACATGAGGCGCTGTTTTTACTGTATTTACATACACATCTCCCACTGTCTGAGACACTTTCTGTCCCGCTAAAGTAAGATAATCCAGCAAAATTGCTTCATGTCCTTTTGCTTCCAGCGCCTCCTTCATTGCCAATCCTGCTGCATCATGTCCGCCTCCTGTTTTACAGGATAAAATTAAAACCTTCATCGATTTGCTCTCCTAATTCCAAAACATATTTGTCTTTCTTTTCTGTTCTTTAAATCTGCGCTATGCTTATCTACAATCACAAAGGAAATCAACATATTTCCTATACACAAAGCGGGCGCCACCTTACAAATCAAAGCACTGACCGTCCAGCAAATATAGGTAATCAGCGTCCGATAGCTGTGCGGATTAATCCGAATAACCACAGAAAACAGCAGATACCAGAAAATCAAAAGCCACAAATTTGTCAAGAACGGATATAAACCAATAAGCACTCCAAAGGAAACTGCAATTCCCTTTCCTCCGTTTTTCTTTCCTCCTGCTAAGGGAAAAGCATGACCGAATACCGGCGCTGCCATAATAAGCGCAAAGCCCATAAACTCTGTTCCCAAATGTTTTCCTGCCATATATACAGGCAATAGTCCCTTCAAAATATCTCCCAGCAAAACTAAAATTCCGCACAAAGCTCCACCACAAAGAAATGCGTTGGCAGTTCCCGGATTTCCGTCACTGCTTTCTTTTCTCACATCTATTCCTTTTATAAGCTTCGGTACTGCATATCCAAACATCAGACTTCCTGACAAATAGCCTAATGCAATATAAAATATGTATTCTATTAACATTGATTTCCCCTTCTGTTTTTCACATTTGTATAATGGGGTATTCTACCACATTTTGAAGTTATGTTCATCTGTTTTTTTAACACTCTTTACATTACCATAAACAATGTTCCGATAGTAATCAGCCCACAGCCTATGAGGGACTTTATAGTAAGCTTTTCATGTAAAAATATTACTGCCAAAATAATTGTAATTACTACGCTTAACTTGTCAACAGGCACAACCTTCGATGCCTCTCCTATTTGCAGCGCTCTGTAATAGCACAGCCATGACGCCCCTGTGGAAAGCCCTGAAAGAATAAGAAAAATCCAGCTTTTTCTGCTTATTCCACTTATTCTGTTCTGTGCGTTCGTTAAATACACCATTCCCCATGCCATAATTACCACAACGACAGTTCGGATTGCTGTTGCCAGATTAGAATTTACTCCGTTAATTCCCACTTTTGCAAGGATTGAAGTAAGCGCTGCGAAAATTGCAGATAGTAAAGCAAAAACAAACCACATACATTCTCATCTCCTATTTTGTAAACATTACCATGTGCAAACATTATACCACGTACGCAGATGAGGAAGCGCTCGTTAGAGCATTTCCTCGACAAGTCGTGGATTGCCGGTATAATCCGACACCTTGGGGGCGGCAAGCTGATATAGTCAGCTTGGTTTGCACATCGTGCAAACATTATACCACATTTTACCCCAATCATTCATCTGCTTTTATTGGTTCTATAATAAAAGGTGAGAGTCTATGTCTCCCACCTTTCGTAATGCCTATTTATCTACTTTACAGAAGCATCATCTTTTGAAATTCCTTTTTCACTGCCTGTATCAATTTGATTTGCAACTCCGTTTCTTACTTTTTCCAAAATACTTTCCCTATCCAGCATAGCTTCTTCACTTATCGTAGATAACTCTTTGTGATTATCACTTAATGGGATGGAAGAATTGGGACCGGAAACTAAATTTCTTCCGTCTTCCTGTGCATAAACATAAAATACATATTCATTTCCTTCTACTGGTAAAGTATCACTTTCATACAGGTCACAAAATTTTCCGTCCTTTGTTATTCCACCTTTTTTTGTTATGATTATTGGTTCTTCCTGAGAGAGTTCTCCTTTTAAATTCTCTATCACCTCAACGCTGTATTTTGTATATGGTTTGGTTAATTCTGTCTGTGTACCATCTTCATTTTCCTTCATGACAGGCCATTTATAATCAACCCCTAACTCATCCACCACTTTTCCTATCATAACATAGTCTGCATTTCCTGCCAGTTCTTCATAGGAGTACACATCAATCGTATAACACCCCATCACTTCAGAGATTTCAATTTCTTTTTCTTTATTTCCACAGCCTGCCAAAGATAAAACAATACCCATACATACAAATAATATTTTTGATTTCATAACACAATTCTCCCTTCTCAATATTTCTTATACGCAATATCCTAAAACTTTACCAGAATGTTCACTTTACAGAAGCATCATCTTTTGAAATTCCTTTTTCACTGCCTGTATCAATTTGATTTGCAACACCGTTTCTTACTTTTTCCAAAATGCTTTCCCTATCCAGCCTAGCTTCTTCACTTATTGTAGATAACTCTTTGTGATTATCACTTAATGGTATGGAAGAATTGGGACCGGAAGCCAAATTGCTTCCGTCTTTCTGTGCATAGATATAAAATACATATTCATTTCCTTCTACGGGTAAAACATCACATTCGTGCAATTCACAAAATTTTCCATCCTTTGTTATTCCTCCATCTTTTGATATGATTATTGGTTCTTCCTGAGAAAGTTCTCCTTTTAAATTCTCTATCACCTTAACGCTGTATTCTGTATATGGCATAGATACTTCTTTTGGTGTGCCATCCTTATCTTCCGTCATGACAGGAAATTCATATTTAACCCCTAACTCCTCCACTACTTTTCCTATCATAACATAATCCGCATCTCCTGCAAGTTCTTCATATGAGTACACATCAATCGTATAACACCCCATTGCTTCAGCAATTTCGATTTCTTTGCTTCCACAGCCTGCCAAAGATAAAACAATTCCCATACATACGAACAATATTTTTGATTTCATAACTCATTCCTCCCTTCTCTCTTACCTTTATACTACGAATTTCAGTCACAATATCTCACCTTATTTTAATAATCTCTAAAATCCAGTTTTTACAATAATAGCTGAAATTCAGTAATTCCTCTACGTCAAGTCCTGAATGATACTACTTCAACTATGATAAAAAAATGCAGACAGTTACCAAAAACCGTCTGCTACAACCTGTAATTTTTGTATTTTAGAGAAGCAAATGAAATTCACTTTACACCGCTTTGCTTAACCTGCTAGTGATGCCAAATTCCATTCTTTAAATCAAAATTTATATATCTCCCTTTAATCTAACCAATGACTTTTCAGCATCAAAACCTTTAGGATATCGCTTTTTCAGTTTATCAATATTCGCCTGAAAAACCTCCTCAAGAGAAATATCTAACGCCGTAGCCGCCTCCGCTAAATACCACGCAATATCGCCAAGCTCGCTTTTCAAGTGTTCTTTATCTAATTCATGTCCTTGCGCCATCCACTTTTTCACAATGTCAATGGCTTCTCCTGCTTCTCCGCACAATCCCATTACACTGTTAATTAAAACTTCCCTTTTATCAAGTTCCGGATTAAGTGTAGTCATTGCTAATGTTTGATATTCATTCACATTCATTTTCTTTCCTTCTCCAATAAATTCTTATTTTTTCTTATAGTTTCTTATCATTACGAAAACACCAATTACCAGTAAAACAATACCCAAAACAACACTAATTGTCACCGGAATATTGCTGATTTTACCGGCAACATAAATAGAAGTCGGTCCATCTGCACCGCCAATAATAGATATGGCTGTATTTTCTTTTAGCCTTAACACAATACCAAATAATGCTGCTATAATTCCGATTATAGCTAAAACAATACCATGGATTTTTTTCATTTTCCTCTCCTCCTGTTTTATCATTATTCCAGTTTCTCACTATTACATCTATATTCACATATACTTCTCATTCACATTTTTTACCCATTATATACATAGGAAGAAAAATGCTGCAAAAAAATGTTACTAATAATATGGCTGCTCCACTACTGTTCCATCCTTTTGGCGTTATACTTCCCATAAAAAAATTGATAATAGGTAAACTTACCATGGATAAGCACATAGAAATACGGGTTGTCCTTACAATATATTTCCAATTACGATTATTAAATTTAACACCTACCATATTCATACGAAATGCACCATCATATACAAAATTGACACTATTTTCGTCATAAAATCGAGGCAACTTAATTTTTACAAAACAACAAAAGTATCCTCCAAATATAGCATACAAAAGCAATGTTATTCCTAATATTTCTAAGCATGGTTGCTTTGTTATACCATTAAAAAAAGTTCCAACACTGCCTGCTAAAAAAGATAAAATATATAGAGCAATCCATTTCCGGTGACTTTTCTCTTGATATGCTCTTTTTGGATTTTCTTCTGAATAAGTAATTGCCGTTTTAACAATCTTTTCCACCTTATCTGTTTCTAATGTATCACCTTGTTCCATTTTTTCGCACATTAGAAGTTCCGTAACAGAAACACCTAACAAGTTTGCCAATGGAACTAATAAGGCTGTATCCGGTATACTCACTCCAGTTTCCCTTAGTTAAAGATATGCCCCCTCATTATCAGTCTACTTTTCCAATAAATCGGTAGTATATCTCTATTTCCTGTATTCTTTCGTTATCCTCATTCGTTGTTGCTTCGTGAATAAGGATTTTTTCTATCATTGCATTTAACAACGGTGCTGTCAGTTCCTTTGGTACGGAATACTCCTTAATTAACTCAATCCACTTTTCAGCACCTACCATATCCTGTTCCATTTTACTTAATTCTTCTCTTAGGCTTGTTATCTGCTGTTCCAGTTCTATCTGTTCCTTTTGATATTTCCCCGACAGCATAATGAAGTTTCGTTCTGTTATCTTCTCACAGGCTCTATCTTCATACATTTTCGCAAATAAACGGTCAATCTCATTTTGTCGGTTCTCGGCTTTCTTCAAAGTATTTGCCTTTTTCTTCTTTTCCCGCATTCGCTCTGCATTGCCGACTTTCTGTATTTTGTTCAATACCTTTTCTTCGTCCTGCTGTACTGCCTTAGCCCAATACTGCAATCGTTCCAATACAGCTTGATATAGCACATCATAGCGGATATAGTGCATAGAACAATAACCTTTGCCAAACTGTCCGTAGAAACTGCAAGCATAATAACTATACGGTGTTTTATTTGCCTTATTTGTTGCAAATCTCATAGACCAGCCACAATCCGCACACTTAACAAGCCCTGCAAATATCGGCGTTGCTTTTTCCTTTGTCTGTCTACGCCTTGATTTTATCTGTTCCTGCACACGATAGAACACTTCTTTGTCAATAATCGGTTCGTGGGTATTTTCTACTCGAAACCATTCGCTTTCAGGCTTTCGTACTTTCTTCTTGCTTTTGAAAGAAACGGTTGATTGTCGATTATGAACGCTGTTTCCGATATAGACTTCACTTTTCAATATCGCCTTTACATGAGCAATCGTCCACTCATAACGCTTGCTTTCGGGTTTGCCCTCAAAGATATGTGCAAAAGTACCATACCTTGTAAAATTCAACCAAGACGCTGTCGGGACTTTTTCTTCTCGCAGTATCTTTGTAATTTTTGCACTACCGTAACCTTGATAGGCTAGAGAGAAGATTTTTTCAACAATCCATTTTGTTTCCTCATCAACCAACAGTTTTCCTTTGATGTCGGGGTGTTTCTTATATCCTAACGGAGCATAAGCCCCATAATACGCACCCTCTGCAAATTTTGTCTTAAACGCTGATTTCACTTTACGGCTCGTATCTCTTGCTACCCATTCATTGATGATGTTCTTAAATGGTGCAATCTCACTTTCGCCTTTTTCGCTGTCCACACCGTCGTCAATCGCTATGTAACGGACATTATGGCTGGGAAAATACAATTCTGTATATTGCCCTGTCATAATATAATTTCTGCCAAGTCGGGAAAGGTCTTTCGTTACAACACAGTTGATTTTTCCTGCCTCTATATCCTCAATCATTCTTTGAAAACTCGGTCTTTCAAAATTTGTTCCCGACCAGCCGTCATCAATATATTCATTAATCACATTCAAATGATGTTCTTTTGCATATAGACGCAACATACTTCTTTGTGTGGTAATGCTGGAACTTTCGCCTTGTAATTCATCATCTCGGCTCAACCTAAGATAAAGTGCAGTATTGTAAATCTGTTGTTTCATTGTCAGTTATCCTCCTTTATAACTAACCCATGTTTACAATACCTGCTTGCAAGTAAAGTATAACATGGGTTAGTTTTCACATTCAATCTATTTCTTACAACTGCACCGAATTTATGCGATTGTCTGCTTTGCTTTCTCAAGTGTTATCGGGCACACTATAACAAACTGATCTTCCACTTTTCAGGCAAAATAAAAGAGGTCTTGGCATAAAGGAATCTGACGTATTTTCCATCAGATTGTTTTATCCTGAGACCTCTTGTGTTATCATATGGTTTTGTAACCGTGAAATAAAAAAGCAGAAACCTCCCCGACCAAAGTTTGATTTCTGCTTTCACCCAAACATAGCTTACGCTACATTCATACATACCTATGATAACAATTAAAACAGAAAACTGCAACCTTATTTCTCAGGATTTTTACAATAAAACAATAGATTCCCTTGATCTGAACCTTATTTCATGTGCCTGCGGTCACTCCGGCTGTCTCATCCGTCATGGCTCTTATAAACGCAGCATCCAGCTTGCTGACAGGATCCTCTCCCTTTCCGTTGTCCGTGTGTACTGCAAAATCTGCGGACATACCCATGCATTACTGCTTTCATCCATGGTCCCGTATTCCCAGATCCCCCTGGCTCTGCACGTCCGTCTGATCCATGCTTATGAACATGAAACCGGATTCCGGAACATACTGGAAGAACAATACCTCGTGGATGAAAACAACCTGAAATCCATCATCCGGAACTACCGTTTACACTGGAAGCAGCGGCTGCTCTCCATGAGGCTTCACCTCCCCGATATCCCCAGCCTGATCTCAGGATGCTTTTCCCTCTTTTCCAGACAGTTCATGCAGATTAAATCAACCTCCAATAAACTTTTTATCCTGCCAACATAACCTTACACGACAGGTCTGGTTTTATCCCTTATCCTTTAGAAAAAGGAGGCAGATGAAATCTATGAAACAAGAAAAACAACAGGAAATCGCACTCATGCGCTATGGCGCCATCGCACCGATTATTGCAGGACTTGATGAACGTTATCCAAGCAAGACTGCTTTTTACACAGAAATCTCTGCAAAAGGCCTCATGGGACCCGACGGGAAGCTCCATCATTATGCTCCCGCCACCATTGAAAAGTGGTATCTAGTATAACGAATATTAAATAATTGCTATATTAAATTGATACTGCTTCCTCTTCACTGATTTCATCCATTTTATACTTCCAGTGATAAACCACGGGTTCACGGTTCACTTCGTCAAAGTACTTGTAAATTCGTTCTTCCAACTCCTGTTTGGTATTGACACGAATTCCTCGAAGCATCTGTCTGGTCATCTTGCTGAAGAAGCTTTCAATCATGTTTAACCATGAGCCATGTTTTGGTGTAAACACAAATTTAAAACGTCCCTTTGGCATAGTATCCAGAAAGCGCCGTGTTTCTTTGGAAGTATGTGCAGAATGATTATCCAGGATGATCCGAATGGTATCCTGTGATGGATATTTTTTGTCCAGTATCTTTAAAAACTCAATAAAATCAGAACTCTTATGGGTCTCACTTACTAACGGAATTGCTTCTCCAGTGAGTAAATCAATGCCAGCCAGTAAAGAGAGCGTTCCCAGACGTTTGTATTCTGCATCACGATATACTTCCCCATGTTCTGATGTCGGGCGTAAATCCGGTGCCGTATTGGAGATTGCCTGAATGCCCGGCTTCTCATCATACGATACCGTAATCGTCAGTTTATAATCGTCTGGAACAATGAGATCACCATTTTCATCAAACTGCATTTCAATCTGCTTATAAACCAACAGAACCTCATGCATTTTTGATTCAAAATCAGGATCCCGTTTTTCACAGTAATATTTGATTTTAAAGGGTTTCATATCCTGTTCCTTAAGAAATTTCTGGATATACGGTTTGGTAACGGTTGAAAGCCTTGGATATCCCGCTTCTTCTGCATGTTTCTGAATGTATTTGTGGAGAGAGGTCAACGTCCACAATTCCTGTGCATAACCGAGTTCTGTCGGTCTCTGACACGCAATATGAATCATCCATGCTTTTGCATCATCAGTGATTTCCGATGGACGTCCAGGACGCTGAACATCAAACAGTGCAGCATCTAAACCGCCTTTCTGAAACTTCGAAATACAAAGGCGTACCGTTGCAGTACTAATGGCAAGTTTATCAGCAATTTCCTGGAATGTCATTCCATCGGCTTTATATAAAAGGATTCTGGCACGGTCCACAACTTGTGCCTGAATGGTTCTCTTTTTGGATAATGCTTTAAGGTAATCTCTGTCTTCATCTGACAGAGGAAGATATGTTTTTCTCATAGTGTTCATCCTTTCTTAGATAACACTATTTTACCATACATTATCCTCAAAATATATAGTAGAGATTTAATTTATTCTATACTAGACTATCAGAACCATGGTTTTGAAGGTCTCGTCCCGAAAGGGCGGTCAGATGCCGGCATGAGTCGCAAGCTTGATGAAGAACTTCAGGAGAGGATCCGGTATTTCAAGACCAACTACCCCCGCATGTCTGCAGCCGCTATTTACAGGCAGCTGAAATCCGATGGCTCCGTAATAAACGGACAGGTATCCGAATCCACCGTCAGCCGTTTTGTGAACCGGCTTCAGTTGGAATTTCGGCAGACCCCGGACAGGGATATGCGCCGCTATGAACGCCCCCATATCAATGAAGTCTGGTGCGGGGACAGCAGCGTCGGTCCCCGCCTTACAGATTCGGATGGCAAAAAACACCGGGATCTATATCATTGCCCTGATTGATGATGCCAGCCGCTTCATTACCGGAATTGATGTGTTCTATCATGATAACTTTATCAACCTGATGTCGGTTATGAAATCAGCCATAGCAAAGTATGGGCGCCCCAAAGTTTTCAACTTTGACAATGGGAAATCTTACAAAAACAGGCAGATGGAACTCCTTGCCGCAAGAATTGGTACAACACTCAGTTACTGCCAGCCATACACTCCCACCGGAAAAGCCAAGATTGAACGCTGGTTCCGGACGATGAAGGATCAGTGGATGGCAGCCCTTGATATGCGGGATTTCCATTCACTAGAAGAACTGAGGGGAAGTCTGTACGCTTTTGTCCAACAATACAACCAATCTCCCCATTCTTCCCTCCGTGGACTGTCCCCACTGGACCGTTTCTTTTCGGAATCGGAGCAGATCCGCAGACTTTCTGAGGAAGACATCCGTCAAAATTTCCTTCTGGAGCTTGAACGCCGGGTATCTGCTGACAGTGTAATCGTCATCGACCAGATTGAATACGAAGTTGATTATCGTTTTGCACGGCAGCGTATCCGCCTGCGCTATTCTCCGGATATGAAAGAAATCTTCATTGTGGAAGCTGACGGGACGCTGACACCCATCCGGCTTCTCAATAAAACCGAAAACGCATTGATAAAAAGAGAAAAAGTACGCTTATGCAAAGGAGACGAATGATTATGGATTACACTGCAAGATACGGATTGGAGTTCAATCCTTTCCTAAAGAACTCAAAGGAAGTCCTCGTAGAAACACAGGAATACAAGGAGGTTCTGTTCCGTCTGAACTACCTGCTTACCACAAAAGGCTTCGGTCTCCTGACCGGAAGCGCCGGAAGAGGAAAGACCACCGCCGTCAGGAACTGGGCTTCAGGACTGAACACTTCCCTTTATAAAGTGGTTTACTCCAGTCTTTCTACCCTGACTGTAAATGATTTTTACCGGAATCTTGCCGCTGAACTTGGAGCCCAGCCTGCATTCCGCAAGACCGATAACTTCAAGATCATCCAGGATGAAATCAACCGTCTCGTACTTGAGAAACGACAGACGCCTGTCATCATCATAGATGAAGCGAACTATATCGGAAACGCTGTACTCAATGATTTAAAAATGCTGTTCAACTTTGAAATGGATTCCAAAGACCGGGCTGTTGTTCTTCTTTCCGGTCTGCCACAGCTCAACAGCACCCTGCGTCTAAGCATCCACGAACCTTTCCGCCAGAGAATTGTCATGAATTATAATCTGGAAGGCATGACAAAAGCAGAAGGGCATTCCTATGTTGCTGCCAAACTGAATGGCGCCGGATGCACACAAACGGTATTCGAAGACAATGCACTGGAAGCAATCCTCAATGCAGCGAATGGAACCCCACGTATGATCAACAAACTGTGTAATGCAAGTTTGTTGGTTGGAAACAGCTCAAATTTAAATATCATAACCGCCGATGCCGTCATGCAGGCAATCAATGACTGCGAGCTCGGATAACTTTAGAAACCATCATGTAAGATAATCTGCATGATGGTTTTTTACATAAAACAGTGTGCCGGAATCGTCCAAAACTATGTGATTGATACCGTTGTCAGGCACTATAAAAGACCTATTTTAATGTGACGGAAGAGGCAGTGTTTAATTTGCCGAATAACAGTATGTGCCTTTTCCGGTTCGGAATCCTTCTCTTGTTATTGGGGTGTTCCCTTTTATGTATTCCAGCACATAACCGCAGCTTCTCTCTTTTTTCTGGAAGGCTGTGCTACTGGTCTCTATGTATAGGTTTATGCTTTTCACTTATCCGCCCTCCTTTATGAGTGTATAATAGATGAATTCATATCCGTCCGCTGTTATTCCTTCTCTTAAACTATCTTTATCCAGATACCATCCGGCAGGAACTTTAATTTCCTTTGAAAACTGATTTCCTTTCATTTTCTGTTTCTTCGGTACCGGACGAATGAGGTTCTTGCTCGGATTATAAGATTTCTTCTGTATCTGCTCGTTGGTTTCCCTTGTTTTCTGGAAGTATTTAATAAAATACTCTGCCAGTCTCCTGTACTGCCCACTTCTCTCCATTGGTTTCATGGTAGTCCATCCGTGTGGCCAAATGTCCCTTAACTTCCTTGCATCTATCGGACTTAAAACCATGTGTATATGTGCTCCCCCTCGTTTTCCTACTTCTGCAGTCCAGACATATTTCAGGATCAGGTTCTCCTTTTTGTAAATATCCCTTATCTTTCGTAGTAGCTTCTGCTCGTGCTGATGCAATTCCTTTATGTTCTGTGGACGCAGCTCTTTTTTATAGTCAAAGGTCACATACCAGCAATCTTTATTAAAATTGGCATTCAACAGGCGAGTTAATCTTTTTACCAGATGTCTGTCATTTATTTTTTGCTGTTGTTCTGTGGTAGGATTTACCCTTGCCCTTCTTTTTCTTCCTTTTGGTTGTAACCAGTAAGTGTAATACTTGGATATCTCCTTCGTCCTTCCTGCCTTACACACCATTTTCATGTATGGCATTTTCTGTCCTCCTGTCGAAACTGTAATAAACTTAGCAAGTCTAAAACGGGCTTTTCTGCCCGTTATTTTCTTGATTTCGGAAGCCATATATGCTATACTTTTTGTAGGCTTAAAAGTTTCATATATGACTTACCCGGAGCATTTCACTCCGGGTTTTTCTCTTTTCATAGTCCTTTTCTCTTTTCTGTGTTATACTTTCAATATAATTTCATTTTGAAAGGAGATCTTTATGGCTATTTTTAAAATTTCTGAATTGATGGAACTCTTTTGCGATATGGCAAAAGATGGATACGATTATGTAAATGTCTTTTACTCAGAACCTGAGGATGATTTACCCGCATGTATTGACTTATTTGCTATGGAAACTTCCAGCGATTTCACTGACTACGCTTCTGTAGATGCAGTTGAAATTCCAGATGATTATGATGTGGAAACATCGCTTCACCCTGTTCCAGAAAATCTGCAAGAACCTTGTTCTTATGCTTTGTCTTATTACGAGTTGCTTATGTATGGTTCTGTGTGCCAAGATGCAATATCCTATACCAAAACTCAACTTAACCGAAAAGAAATATCTGCTGATGAAAGAAGTGAACTTGCCCGTCACTTAAAATCCATTGATAAGGTTTCCGCCGATATTAACCAGTATCTCTCCGACTCTGGTTTTACATTCTGCAAGTAATCCTTTTCGGATTGGCTGATATACTTCTATTTCTGTGGCTGTCATTTCAGACGGCCACACTTTCTTTCCTGTTTTGTCAAAAATTTCTGTCGGCATCTTCATTTCCATTGCTACGTATTGTTTCATTGTTATCCTCCTTATTTCACCTTAACAAAATTCTGTTCTACGCTCCTGGTATGCTTGTACTCTCTTTTTCCCATAAAGTTTCCTTTTCCTCCGTGACTCCCATAGAATTGGTCTATAAGATTGAAACTTTCTAAAGTAAGGGATGTTATTCCGTGTCTCTCTTTAATCCGTTCTATCTCGGAAAATACAGGTAAGAGTTCTTTTTCTAATTGTGTAAATTCTCCCATTGCTTTTTCCTCCGTATTCTTGTATAATAGACTCGTTAATTAAATTCCCTAGTCCGCATGAGTTCTATCTCTGCGGGCTTTTTTTAACAAAAATTCCCATTCCTTTACTTTTTCGATAGACCAGAACAGCATATATGTCACTATGCCTACTCCAAATATCTGCCCTAAAAGGCTCATATCCTCCGGAATTTTAAACACTGTGTTAAATAACAGTGCCGTCCCCAGCAGAGCTTGTGTTAAGCTTTCGCTGTGCATTTTCTCACCTCCCCCTATAAAGTCTGTGTTCCGTAAAACCCAAGCTCTTTTGCGACTTGCTGTGGGTTGTAATCCGGAACGTGCTTTCTTGCGTTTTTATCGGCAAGCATATTTTTGTACTTCCAGTAATCGACAAAGGCAAGGTAGTTTACTCTTTTCAAAGCACCTTCTCCCATTACTGCATAGTCACCATATCTTTCATGGTTTTCTTCTATTTCTTTCATGTGTTTTCTGGCCGTCCTGTCTGAGATGTGGAACTGTTCACAAATTCCTTTCACATTCATAACTGGATTGCCGTACATTAACTGTATAACTGTCACGTTATCACCTCATTTCTTTTTTATTTTTCAAATCATCTCGTTTACTTGTGGTCTTTCTTCCACTTCCCATTTTTTAGATGTCAAATCATCTGCTGTTGGGTTCCAAGCATGGCCAATATCCTTTACTACTCCATTTTTTACAGTTGCTATGCAGCATGTTACATAAGAACTTGTTGGAAAAATTACTATCTTTCGCGTCTCTGGAAACATCTCTGCAATATCGCTTCTATAAATCACCTTATCTTCTTTCACTGCTTTTTTAATTGCTTCATGAATATACATTTCTTTTCACCTCATTTATTGTTTCTTTAACATTTTCAATATTTCTGGCAGTATTGCAGTTTCTTGCGGAGTAACATCCGCTCCACCTTTTAAAACTCTAATTGCAAAATTTTTCATTTCTTCGATAATAGTATTCTGTTTCACACTTCTTGCCTCTCTTTCTTTTATATATATTGCCTTTGCACCTTTTACACTTGCTATTCCTGCTTAAATTCCATATACTTTAAAATAACTATTTAAGCAGAAAGGAAATATGAACTATGCCACCTTATAAATTTACGCCTGAACGCACTGAACTCTCCTTGATTAAGAAAGAGTTGCGCCCTTTGGAAGATATTGCATCTTCCGCTGAAACAATTGCCAATTCTGCTAAAACTCAATCTGAAACTTGCAGTCGAAAAATCAAAGAAAGCTGACATAAAAGGTTGGATTGCAGTTGGTATTTCTGCGTTTGCTCTTCTAATAGAAATTATTTGTAATTACGAGCAAATTGCTGATTTTTTTAGCAAATTATTTTAATACAAAATTAGAAATTAAAACAATTATCAGGGTAATAATAGAAAATACCAATCCTACATCTGAAACCGTTATTTTTGACGGTTTCTTTTCTTTCTTGTCGTTCATCTTCTTCACTTCACTTTCTATTTCTTCTTATTTCTCCAATTCCGATATGCTTTTTTTAAATCTTCTGGAATTGACTCATAAATCAATAGTGCCATAAGGATTATAAGCGCGACTAGCAGTACAATAAGTACAATCGCGAATATCCCACCTAAGATTTTAACCATTTCCTTCACCCTACCTTCTTTTTCATGGATCAAACTAAACAACTATTATCTACTCTGGAATAATAGATGTTTTAATTGCATTACATTCCTTATATATCTGTGGAATTAACATTTCGGTATCCATTTCAGCAAGGAAGTTTCCTTCAAAATCCCAGTATTGTATTACCTCACGTACTGGGTCTTTTTCTGTTCCCAGTCCTCTTTTTGCTTTTGTCTCTATAACCTGTATAACTTTTGCACTCTTTGTTCCATTAGCTCTATTCATTTTTCTCACCCCACTTTCTTTTCCATGAAGTCCCTAATTTTCCTTGTAATTCGCTATATTTTTTCCTATACTTTACTTACAGGCTCCCGCCAGAGCCGAGTAATTTACGAAAGGATTATTTTTATGTCTTATGGTTATGTCACAATTTGCCTTAATGGGCATATCGTAAGTAAGTATAATGCCAATCATCAGAAATATTGTTCTCAATGCGGAGCAGAAACTTACTCTTTCTGTCCTAAATGCCAAACACATATACGTGGAATTTTTAGTGCTCCTGGGGTAATACTGATAGGAGAGCAGCCTTATGAACTTCCTCACTATTGTCATGAATGTGGTTCTTCTTATCCTTGGACACAGAAAATACTTGATAATTCCATTGAACTTCTAGCCTTAGATGATGATTTAGACGACGAGTCTAAAGAACTAATCAAAAATGCTATTCCGGAATTAATCGTCGATGTTCCAACTACTCCTATTGCTATTGCCAAATATAGAAAAGGAATATCTGCTTGCGGGCAAATTTTAAAAGACTCCTTACGCCAGCTTCTTATTGATATTGTAAGTGAAACGACTAAAAAGGCTTTATTCCCGTAGATTTTCCGCAATACTGACAATATTTATCAGTTTTTAATATTAGCCTTTTGCACCAAGCACAACGAGTTAAGCCATTCTTTAAAAGTTTTTTCTCGTTGTGCTTCTTTATTAACGCATTAAGTACTTTCATTTCCCTCACCCCACTTTCTTTTCCATGAAGTCCCTAATTTTCCTTGTAATTCGCTATATTCTCTCCTATACTGTAGGTGCAGGCTCCCGCCAGAGCCGAGCATAAAAGAAAGGAGATTGTTATAAATGACTGATTTAGAACAACGCGCTCATGATTTAGCTGTCATTTTATGCCAGAGAAGCATTGACTCAAAACGTGTCTCTTGTGAATCTGGAGAAGTCTTTGACTTTGTAAAGGAGTATGAGCATTTTTACAAATACGTTCTGAATTCTTTTGAGAGCGTAAAATAGCTAGTTGGCCAGTGTTTTAAATCTTCTTTCTGAAGGTACCTTTCGACACTGGCTAACTTCATCTTTCAAAATATGCACTAGCATTTCTGCCTCTTCCACTGTGTACCCTTTTTCTTCGCACTGCTTCGCTATTTCTTTTGCGTGCTTCCTTAATTTTTGTGTATCCCACATCTTCCTCACCCTGCTTTCTTTTCCATAGAGTCCAAAAATACACTAGCTGCCATAGAAATAATTCCATCAATTTTCCCCTGTGCTCTTTCTGGAAGTTTGTCCCAGTTTTCTGCAATTCTCTGGAAGTCTTTTAATCTTTTTTCCTCCTGCTCTTTTGTAATATTCATGCTTTTACTCATTCTTTTCACCTCATTTCTTTAAAAGTTGTTTCTTCATTGCTTTTTCTCCATTTTCCTTCTATACTATGTTTACAGGTTTTGTCAGGACCGAGTATATGAGAAAGGAGAATTTTCATGGATAAAGAACTGGAATATATCGAAAATTTCAAATCTCTCATGCGCACTGCTATGCGTTACGCGCAGAAAGCTCATGACTTTATTTTCGATAACTCTGTTGATGATCTGATTGCCGTATCATATTTAAACGCTGCCATATCAAAATTTTCATCTGCAGAAGCTTTCTATTATTCTCAACTTGAATTCCTTGAACGTCAGGAAGCAGAAGACATTTTTCGCCTCTTTGATACTTTTGCAAACGAATTGCTCAATAATGTCCGTACCAAACACTCTCATCAATGGACAGACATAGAGTTCGAAAAATTAAAAGAAACGTTTGACTATTCTGCTTTTGCGTTTGGAAATCAATAATTTCCGGGGCGTTCTGCGCCCCTAATTATTCACGTTTTATTTTTATTTTTCCTGTTTCATATTCCAGTTTCTTTTCAAATATTTTTATCGCAAAATTGCCTAAGTCTATATCTAGTTCGGAAATTTTTCTGCAATAATTCACGCACTTTCCTCTTAATTCTCTGTAATCATTCGAGTTACTTTTTAATTCTTCATAAATTTCTGTTACTGTATCTCTAATTTTGATTTTCAGTTCTTCTACATCAGTCATCTTTCTCACCTCCTTTTGTTTACTATGTCGTTATTATAGTCGACTTTTTAAACTTTGTCAATATCTTTTTAATATTTTTGTTGACTTTGTCGACACCAAGTGCTATATTGTATTCAAGGAGGTGATGTCATTGATAGAGCCATTTACTATAGAAGATAGAATTTTAACAATCAGAGAAAAGCTCGAATTAAGCCAAGAAGAATTCGGTGAACGTATTGGTGTCACAAAATCCACAATATCGTTATTAGAGAGAAAACTCCGAAATCCTTCCGAGCGTGTAATCCGAGATATATGCAGAGAATTCAACATCAACGAGGAATGGTTAAGGAGTGGAGTCGGTGGAGAAGATAATATGTTTATAAATGTTACTCCGCAAGAAAAAGCTTATAACCGTTTCGGTTACATAATGGAAAATGCTGCTCCTTCAAAAAAGGCAGCGTTATCTGTTTTATTAGAAATGCTTTACAGTATCCCCGACGAACAGTGGGATTTAATGATGGAGCAATTCGAAGAAATAAAAAAGGAAGGCTAAAGCGCCTTCCCGAAAACTCCTCTTACTAATTGATACAAACGCATGATTTGTACATCATCTAGTTTTTCAATTAAGTTGTGCAGGTTTTTTCTTATTTCTTTTACATCCATTGTATGTACCTCCCTCTTTGGGAACATTTGTTCTTTTCCTATAATATACTACATATATAATAGAGTTTCAAGAACATTTGTTCTGTTTTGAATTTTGTAATTTACATTCTTACTTATTATGCGAAATTGGGAGGTTGAAAATTATTGCATTTTGTAATTTGTCCGAGACTTCGGACACTTATTTAAAAGGGGAGTCAAAAAGGTCTGTAATCTTGATTTTTAACCCCTTTGCCAGATTTTCCATTGTATCCATTCTTGGCATGGTTTTATTATTTTGTATATCTGCTATGGTGGATTTTGGAATATCTGTTGCAATTGACACTTGGCGGACTGTTAAATTTCTGGAATTCATGTATTCATTTAATAGTATTTTCATTGGGATATCTCCTTTTACTGGTTATTATCCCTATATCTTAAATATATATACTTTAATCTGGTTAAACCGCTATAAGCGTTTTAATAAATATAAACTAAGGAGGAAGTCTTAATGGCTAAAAAGAAGGAAGGAAAGAAAAAAGGATGTTGTCTTAGCACATTACTAATCGTTGTTGCTCTATTTATTATCTTAGGTGCTGTAGGCTCTATGTCCGGAAGCAAGGAAAAAGAAGGAGGAGGAAAGAAAGAAAATGTTGTTTCCGAAACCCCTACATCTACTGATACTGTTGAGGAAGACACTAGCATTCCTAAAGAACATCGCTCTGCTTTAAAAAAAGCAAAAGCATACAGCGATACCATGAACATGTCTAAACAAAGTATTTATGAGCAGCTCATTTCTGAATATGGCGAGCAGTTCTCTGAAGAAGCAGCACAATACGCTATGGATAATTTACAAGCTGATTGGAACGCTAACGCTTTAGAAAAAGCAAAAGATTATAGCGAAACAATGCACATGTCAAAACAAGGAATTTATGACCAGCTTACATCTGAACACGGCGAAAAATTCACCGCCGAAGAAGCACAATACGCCATAGATAATGTGCAGGTTGATTGGAATGCTAACGCTTTAGAAAAAGCAAAAGACTATCAGGATACTATGGATATGTCTCCAGAAGCAATTAGAGACCAGCTTACATCTGAACACGGCGAAAAATTCACCGCCGAAGAAGCAGATTATGCTATTTCTAACTTAAACTAAAAATTAAAAACCGCCCCTGCGCCAACAGGAACGGCCTTAAATATATCCGAAGATATACCAAAATTTAGCAAATATATTGTATCATCTTCGGAAACAGCTTGCAAGCAGAACAAAAGTTTGCTGGCTGTTATTTTTGTACCTATTTTTAAAAATACAAAGAAAGGAAGATGTTTATATGTGGATAGAAGAAACAAAAAACGGAAAATACAAGTTCGTAGAGCAATACACAGACTATATTACAGGGAAGAAAAAACGCGTATCTGTAACCTTAGAAAAGAAAACTGCCGCCGCTAAAAAAAGCGCTGCTGCTATTCTAGTTAAAATGATCGAAGAGAAACAATCAGCCCCAAAACAGAGTATTGACATTACTTTAGGTGAGTTAATCGAAGAATATCTTGCACATCAAAAGTTGATTTTAAAAGCATCTTCTTATCGCTCAACTTACTATCTCTGCAATGCTATTTTAAAAATCTTTGATAAGGATATAAAAGTTGTCAATATCAGCCACACTTTCCTTAGAGAAACCTTAATAAGAACAGAAAAGCCAAATGGGTATCTTAATAATATTAGAAATAGAATGGTAGCTATTTTCCACTGGGGGTATGACAATGATTATATAACAGACATTTCTTTTATTTCAAAATTTAAGCCTTTTAAAGACCAAGCGCAGCGTAAGAAGATAGAGGATAAGTTTTTAGAGCCTGAGGAGCTTGAAATTCTATTAAAAGGATTTCGCAATCAAAAATGGGAGCTGCTGACACGTTTCTTAGCCCTGTCTGGTTTAAGAATTGGAGAAGCATTGTCATTAGAGTCACAAGACGTTGATTTTTCAAGTCATGTTATCCACATTACAAAGACAATTTTTCCCGCTTTTAAAAGTATAGATACACCTAAAACCTTATCTTCTGTAAGAGATGTATTCATGCAGCCGGAACTAGAAGCAATCTGCCGAGAGATTATTCTTTTTATCAAGCAAGAGAGTCTCTTCCGTGGATACAGAACAAATCTTTTTATTTGCAATACCAGAGGCGATTATGTATCCTATCTTGTTTACTGCAATGTTTTAAAAAAGACATCACTAGAATTGCTGGGTCGTGAAATCACTCCTCACGTGCTACGACACACTCACGCTTCACTTCTGCTTGCTAACGGCATGAGCACTGATGCCATATCCAGAAGGCTTGGGCATGAGAACAGCGAAATTACAAGACAGGTTTATCTGCACGTTACTCAGAAATTGAAAGAACAAGAAGAAGAACAATTAAAGAAAATTCACTTGATAGGCTAATAAAAAAGGGGATAAAAAGGGGACAGAAGGGGACAAAAAAGGGATTTTTTCTATACTTTCTGTTCCGTCAAAAAACACTTAAAAACTCTTGAAGCCCTTGATTTCACTGGCTTTTTCCGTCATTTAGTAATTAAATGAAATACCCTCTTTACAAATAGTATTCAAAACCATATAATAGGGAGTAGAGGTGATAACATGACGATAGACACAAAAGATATTTTAAACAGTATATTAGCCAGTATTTCACGGATTGACTATATCAAGCCCGAAGAAATCCCCGGCATTGATTTATATATGGATCAGGTCACAACCTTCATGGAGAACAACTTATCTTCTTCCAAGCGTCATCCCGAAGATAAAGTATTGACAAAAACCATGATTAACAACTATGCCAAAAATCATTTACTTCCCCCTCCGGTCAAGAAAAAATATTCTCGTGAACATATCTTGATGCTGACATTTATCTATTATTTTAAAAATATTATGTCCATCAACGATATACAGGTTCTTTTAGGACCGATTGCGGAGGAATTTTTTCCGGGAAACGGCAGTCTGAAATTAACAGAAGTGTATCAGGAAATTATGGATTTGGAATTAGAGCAGATTGAGCCGCTTATAAAAGACGTTACCAGAAAATTTAACAAAGCCCGTTCTTCTTTTTCTAATGCAGATGAAAAAGAGCAGGATTTTCTTCAAAAATTTGCATTTATCTGTATGTTAAGCTTTGATGTTTATGTAAAAAAGCAGGTAATTGAAAATCTCATTGACCAGATGGCAACACAAGAACCATCCACAAATCAGGACTGATTTTCTATCTGAAAGTACAAAAAAGCTGTGACATAAGTCGCCCTGTTTACCAGCCACCTATGCCACAGCTCTTTCTTTATTTTTCTTCTACTCTTTCGAAAACCATGTCGTATCCGTCATTTCCATAATTCAGACTTCTATTAACACGACTGATTGTTGCAGTTGATGCACCTGTCTTTTCTGAAATTTCCAGATAAGTTCTCTTTTCTTTCAACATTTTCGCCACTTCAAAACGCTGAGATAAAGATAAAATTTCATTCACAGTGCAAACATCTTCAAAAAACAGATAACATTCCTCTCTGTTTTTTAAACTTAAAATTGCATCAAACAGTGAATCAACAGCCTCTGTGTGAATTTTTTTACTCATAATTTCGTTCTCCTTACATTTGTAGTGTACGCCCCATTCCTCCTATATATAGTAGCACAGTAAATTTTTAAAGTAAAGAAAAGACGTTAATTTTTTATAAATTTTTATATTTATTGACGTATTTTTTCAATTCACAGACACTTCTGTTCACTATTAAGTCCTCAGGGAAAGCAATTTCGTCAAAAATTTCCTGTGCATACTTGTGAAATCCTACCAAAGTATCCGTATGTGCATCACTGTTTACCACCACAGGAACTTGATACTGCATGCAATAGCGCAGCATAGTTTTTACATTTTCAGCTCCGCCTTGTCTTGTACATCTGGGATCTAAAGAATTATTATTCACTTCCAAAAGAATTCCATATTCCTTTGCAGCCTGTACCAGCGCCAAATAATCTACCGGATATCTCCCGTCATCCGGATGTCCGATAATATCAATATATGGTTTTTTCATTGTTTCAATATATGCCTGTGTATTTTTCTCTCTTGTACCCGGCTTCATGCAGGGGATATGAAGACTTGCAATAATAATATCCAACTTTTTTCGAATAGATTCCTCTAAGTCCACGTTTCCTTTGCTGTCTAAAATATTAACTTCGCTTCCCAGCAAAAGCTCTATTCCGTACATCTCCCGCTCTACCATTTTCAGATTTTGAAAATAATATTCATGGCATGTCCCCGGCATTGCCATGGCATGCTCTGTAATCCCCAAAAGCTCCAATCCCTTCTCTGATGCTGCTTTTGCCATTTCCCTCATGGTATTATAGGCATGTCCGCTGGCAATGGTATGTGTGTGAACGTCTAATACATAATTCATTTCCTATTCCTCCCTGCGCTTTTCTGATTAAAAAAGAGACTGCTGCATAAGCAGATATTCTTGATATGCTCTTAATGCAACAGTCCCTTTTACAAAACTTTATATAATTTCTTCAAATAAGTCCTTCACTGTGGGATAGATTTTCGCAAACTTACGATATTTTTTTTCGTATTTTGCAGCTAATTCCGGTTTAGGCTCTACGGTATCAATAACCTCTACAATCTTTTCTGCCGCTTCCTCCACAGAAGCAAATTCTCCGTTGGCAACAGCCGCCAACATTGCTCCTCCTAAAGCAGGACCTTCCTCGGATTTAATAATATCCACTTTAATGTTCAAAACATTTGCAATTATTTTTCTCCAAAGAGGACTCTTTGCTCCGCCGCCACAGATTTTGGTTCTCTCAATCTTAATTCCCAGAGATTTTGCCACCTCAAAAGAGTCACGAATTGCAAAAGCAACACCTTCCAAAACAGCTTGTGTCATATCCGCTCTTGTTGTATCCATAGTAAGACCGATAAAAGTTCCTCTTGCATTTGGATTATTGTGAGGAGAACGCTCTCCCATCAAATACGGAAGAAAGTATACATTATTTTCGCCCAGCTTGTCAATCTCCGCCTGTTCTTTTCCGTAATCCTTTGTACCGATGATTTCATCCATCCACCACTTATTACAGGACGCTGCGCTTAACATACAGCCCATTAAATGATAATTCCCGTCTGCGTGGGCAAATGCGTGGAGTGCATTGTTTGGGTCTACTCCAAATTCCTTACTGGAAATGAAAATTGTACCACTGGTTCCCAGTGAAATATTACATCTTCCGTCACCTACCGTTCCTGTTCCTACGGCTGCTGCCGCATTATCTCCAGCTCCTGCCACAATTTTACAGGTATTAGGAATTTGAAGTATGTCTGCCAGCTCCTCCTTCAATGTCCCTACTGTCTCATAGCTTTCAAATAATTTTGGCATCTGTTCTTCTGTAATTCCACAAATTTCCAACATTTCTTTTGACCAACATCTGTTCTTCACATCAAAGAGCAGCATTCCGGATGCGTCAGACATATCACAGCAATGAACACCGGAAAGCTTGTATGCCAGATAATCCTTTGGGAGCATAATTTTTCTGATTTTCTTAAAATTCTTCGGTTCATTTTCTTTCACCCATAAGATTTTCGGTGCTGTAAATCCTGCAAAAGCAATGTTCGCTGTACAGGCAGACAATTTTTCTTTTCCGATTACTTCATTTAAGTAATCTGTTTCTTTCTGCGTTCTTCCGTCATTCCACAGAATTGCTGGGCGGATAACTTCATCATTTTCATCTAAAATTACAAGACCGTGCATCTGCCCGCCAAAGCTGATGCCTGCCACCTGACTTTTATCACATTCCGCCGTCAGTTCCTTAATTCCCTCTAAACTCTGTTTCCACCAGTCTTCCGGATTTTGCTCAGACCAACCGGGATTTGGAAAATATAAAGGATATTCCTTTGATACAATTTTTTCTATTTTACCTGTCTCATTCATTAAAAGCAGCTTTACCGCCGAAGTCCCTAAATCTACTCCAATATATAACATAACAAACCTCCTGTGAAATAATGAAGGCTGCCCATAGAAAGACAGCCCCTGTAATTATGTCAAATTTTATGTATTTCTAAATTTTATGCAAATGGATTTTCTGTTGGGTATAATGCACCCTTTGGCTGGTTGTAGTTAATTTCATCAACTTCCACGCCTAAGAACTTAAATACTTCAAACAATGTTTTTCCGTAATGTCCGAAAGCAACTGCTCCGTGATGCGGATAATTCTTTTCAATCAGCACATGACGATAGAAACGTCCCATTTCAGGAATTGCGAAAATACCAATTCCTCCAAAGCTCTGTGTTGCTACCGGCAGAACTTCACCCTGTGCAATATAGGCACGAAGCTTACAGTCTGCTGTACTCTGTAAACGATAGAAAGTAATGTCTCCCGGAATAATATCTCCCTCTAAAGTACCCTGTGTTACTTCTTCCGGCAATGTTCTTGCCATAATCATCTGATACTTCATAGAGCATGCTGTCAGCTTGCTTGCTGCTGTGTTTCCACAATGAAATCCCATGAAAGTATCTTTCTGTGTATAGTTATATTTATTTTTGATTTCTTCATCATAAATATAAGCAGGTACTGTATTGTTAATATCCAGTAATGTTACCGTATCCTGACTGATTACCGTACCAATATACTCGCTTAATGTTCCCCAAATATCAACTTCACAGGAAACAGGAATTCCTCTGTCTGTAAGACGGCTGTTTACATAGCATGGAACAAATCCGAATTGTGTCTGAAATGCAGGCCAGCATTTTGTTGTAAGTGTCACATATTTTCTGCTTCCTTTATGTGCTTCTACCCAGTCTAACAATGTAATTTCATACTGTGCAAGCTTTGGCAGAATTTCCGGTTTCATATTTCCTTCGCCTAACTCTGCTTCCATTTCTTTTACAACGTCAGGAATACGTGGATCGTTTGCGTGTTTATTGAAAGCTTCAAATAAATCAAGCTCAGAGTTTTCTTCGATTTCCACACCTAAGTCATACAGTCTTTTAATCGGTGCATTACAAGCAAGGAAGTTTGCAGGTCTTGGACCAAAGCTGATAATTTTCAGGTTCTTCAGTGCAACAACAGCTCTTGCAATAGGAGCAAATTCGTTAATCATTTCTGCAATTTCTTCTGCCGTTCCCACAGGATATTCCGGAATATAAGCATTTAAATTACGCAGCTTTAAGTTGTAGCTGGCATTTAACATACCACAGTAAGCATCGCCTCTGCCCTGTACCAGATTTCCTTCTTCTGCCGCTGCCACAACCATAGACGGACCGTGGAATGCTTTTACAAGCATAGTTTCCTCTGTCTCAGGACCAAAATTGCCAAGGTAAACAATCTGTGCGTTACAGCCTGCTTCTCTTAATTCTTTAGCAGCTTTCAGCATATCTGTTTCACTTTCTACAACTGTGGGACATTCGAAAATTTCTCCCTTAAAATTGTTCTTATAAGCCTCTACTACTGCTTTTCTTCTGTTTTCTGATAAAGACATTGGGAAGCAGTCACGGCTTACTGCAACAATACCTAATTTTAATTCCGGCATGTTTGATAAATTCATCCTTTTTTCCTCCTGAAAATTTTTATTCTTCTGAAAGGCTTTCACCTTTTAATCTCCAAAATGTGCTTTCAAGTTTCGTTCAGTCACACTTAGTTTATCCATTAAACTATATCTTTATGCTAACATTACACCCTTGAAAAATCAAGTTGTTTTTTCAAAAAAGCGCCTGTAAATTTATACAAAAAACGAGAGGATTTTTCAGGCATATTTTCCCTGTTTCCTCTCGCATTTTTTTATTGAACCGGAATACTGATATCCTTTTCAAAATATTTTTTTGAAATCTCTCCGATACTTCCGTCTTTTCTGAGTTCAACTAATTTTTTATTGATTTCTTTCGCCATAGGATTACCTTTTTTCGTAAAAACCGCAATTTTTGTATCTTCTGTGTTTTTTCCTATTACATCTTTTACCTCTGCAATGTCTGCATAAGCATCGGTGTAGGAATAATGGCTCTTATTCCAATCTGCAAGCCCCACTGCTGATATGACGCAGTCATATAGTTCCGCATCCAAGGATTTCAAAAGATTTTCCTCTGATGTATCTACAATCTCCAGCTTCAGCTCCAGCTTTTCTGATATTTTCTGTGCCACTTCTACTTCAAAACCCTCAGGCATACTGCTTTGCGATGGCACATAACACATTTTATCAATCTGCAAGTTCATACCTACCTTTAAAGTTCCGCTTTCTATTGGTCTTGCTTTTTCTTTTCCTAAGCTACATCCGCTAAGCCCTGCAAGGAACACGGTCATACAGCACAAAATACTTATTATTTTCTTGACATTTTTTCTCATACGTCTATCCCATTATCTTTCCATTTATTTAAGTTCACATTACCACAAATTGAAAACCTTTGTCAACGATATCGGGAATGGCAGACTCGATTTCTGTCTTATTCTTTCTCTTGTAAAAGAATTTTTCCAATGGTATGATATAGAAAGAAGAAAAAAAGGAAGGATTTCTTATGGAAAACTGGAACGGAAAACCATATCATTCTTTTGATTATATGCTAAAGGAGCGATTTGGAGAAAAAATATATAAAGTTGCTTTGGACGCAGGTATGACCTGTCCCAATCGTGACGGAACTCTTGGCAGTCGCGGCTGTATTTTTTGCAGTGCAGGAGGTTCAGGAGATTTTGCAGGCAGTCGTCAGGACTCTATTACACAGCAGATTGAAAAGCAGGCAGCTTCTATTCGGCAAAAGCGGGGCGTAGCAAAATTTATTGCCTACTTTCAAGCCTACACCAATACTTATGCTCCTGTGGATTACTTACGAAAAATTTATACAGAAGCGATTTCTCACCCTGATATTGTAGCAATTTCTATCGGAACCAGACCGGATTGTCTGGATGAAGATATTTTACAGCTTCTGGATGAGTTAAATCAAAAAAAGCCGGTATGGGTGGAATTAGGTCTTCAAACCATTCACGAAACCACTGCCCGATATATTCGTCGGGGCTATCCGCTTTCCTGTTTTGAACAGGCTGTTTCAGAGCTTCGAAAAAGAAATCTGGATGTGATTGTACATACCATTTTAGGGCTTCCCGGCGAAAGCAAAAACGATATTTTATCTACCATAGAATATCTCAATCACCGGGATATTCAGGGCATTAAATTGCAGCTTCTTCATGTATTAAAAGGAACCGATTTGGCAGAGGATTATCTGGCAGGAAAATTTCAGGTATACTCTATGGAGGAATACTTGGAGCTTGTCATAGACTGTCTGGAGCATCTTAATCCGGAAATTGTCATTCACCGTCTCACTGGTGACGGTCCAAAGGATTTGCTCATTGCTCCTCTATGGAGCAGCGCAAAAAGAACCGTTCTAAACACCCTTCACCGAGAATGTAAGCTTCGGCACGCTTTTCAGGGAAAACAATATAAACCAATGGAAAATAAGGAGGATTAAGTCATGTCAGAACCACTCACACTCTATAAACTGATTATTCTGTATATGTTGGAAAAAGTGGATTTTCCGCTTACGAATGCTCAGATATCCGGTTTTGTGCTGGATAAAGGCTATACCACCTATTTCCATCTCCAGCAGGCAATTTCAGAGCTGATTGACTCAGAGCTGATTGAGTCCAAAACCATTCGAAACTCCTCTTACTTTGAGATTACTGCTCAAGGTAAACAGACACTGTCCTACTTTGAGGATCAGATTTCCGATGGGATTAAATCTGATATTTCTGCTTTCTTCAAAGAAAATATTATTCAGATGCGAGAAGAACTATCTGCTATTGCAGATTATTACAAAAGTGAAATCGAAGGTTATCACGTACGCTGTCGTTTGAAAAAAAATGACTTTTCCGTGGTAGATTTAACCATAGCAGTTCCCACGGAAGAAGCTGCTGCTGCCGTCTGTATGAACTGGAAGGAAAAAAGTCAGGATATTTACGAAAATCTCATTGAATTCTTAATGTAAGACAATATAACGCAAAGGAGTTGTCGCTTTAAATTCATATCTCGAATATTTTTAAAGCAACAACTCCCTTTTTAATTCATCATTTTCTTTAATTCGTCCATAAAGGTATCAATATCTTTGAATTCCCGATATACAGACGCAAATCGGACATAAGCCACTGCATCCAGCTCCTTGAGCTTGTCCATAACAATTTCCCCTATCAGTGTACTTGGGATTTCTCGTTCTTCCTTATTGAAAATTTCAGTTTCAATATTATCAATCAATTCTTCTATTTTCTTTACGGAAATCGGACGTTTATAGCAGGCTCGTGTAACGCCTCCCTGAATTTTGGAACGGTCATACTGCTCTCTGCTCTGGTCTTTCTTGATTACCACCAGCGGAATGGTTTCAATTTTTTCATACGTTGTAAAACGCTTTCCACATTCGTCACACTGACGTCTTCGTCTTATAGAATTATTATCCGGTACAGGTCTTGAGTCTATAACTCTTGTATTTTCCTGACCGCAAAACGGACACTTCATGGCAAAGTCCTCCTGTCTTTTGTAGTTTTATCTCCACAGATTTTCGATTTCTTATCCCAGTAAAGCCTCTGCCAGAGCCTCCAGATTTTTCTCGTCTGCTTCTTTCATTACAGATTTGATGCTGACAACCGGCTCACAAATCTGAACGTCTTTCATTGCTTCCAGATAAGCCTTCATCAGTTTTCCCGCCATAGGCGCCCATGAACCGTTTTCCACAATACCTACGGTTCTCTTTTTATAAGTTTTTACTTTTAAGTGATATAAAAAGTCTTCCATACAAGGGAACAGCGCTCCGTCATAAGTCGGAGACATAAGTACCAGCTTGTCATAGCGGAATGCTTCTGCCACTGCCTCTGCCATATCATCTCTTGCCAAATCAAAGCTGCAAACTGCCTTCGCACCTTTTTCTTTTAAAATCTCAACCATCTTTTCGGCTGCTTTTGCTGTATTTCCATGAATGGATGCGTAAGCAATTACCACACCTTCTTCTTCCGGCTCATAACTGCTCCATGTAAGATATTTGTCAATATAATATCCTAAGTTTTCTTTTAAAACAGGTCCATGAAGGGGACAAATTGTCTGAATATCCAGAGTTGCTGCCTTCTTCAACAAATTTTGTACCTGTGTACCATATTTTCCTACAATGTTAATAAAATATCTTCTGGCTTCATCTGTCCAGTCTTCTTCCACATCAAGAGCGCCGAATTTTCCAAATCCGTCTGCGGAAAACAGAATTTTTTCAGACTGTTCATACTCTACCATAACCTCCGGCCAGTGAACCATCGGCGCCATAAAGAACTGTAAGGTATGACTTCCAAGACTTAAAGTATCTCCTTCTTTTACCACAACGCTTCTGTCTGAAAGGTCCATGGTAAAGAACTGCGGAAGCATAGAAAAGATTTTTGCATTTCCCACAATTTTCATATCCGGATATAATTCAGCTAATTTCTGAACATTAGACGCATGATCCGGCTCTAAATGAGAAACTACAAGGTAATCTACACTGCGTCCGTTTAACGCCTGAGATAAATTTTCCATCCATTGCTCTGTGGCACGTTTATCCACAGTATCCATAACAGCTACTTTTTCATCTAAAATTACATAAGAATTGTAAGAAACTCCATTTGGTACCTTATACTGACTTTCAAACAAATCAATGGTTTTATCATTTACTCCGATATACACAACAGAGTCTGAAATTTTCATATCATACATGGGTTATATTCCTCCTTGTCTTTAATATGTCCATACTATTTCTATTATATATGGAATGAATGAATTTTTCTACTACAATTTTCTTTTTCTTGACGTAATATAACGGAAAAGCTACAATGGGAGCAATAGGAGGATTGAAATCATGGAAAAATACACGGATTATATTTTAGAACAATTACAAAAATTATTGTCCATTGACAGCCCGACAGGCTATACAAAAAATGTAACGGACTATCTCATGGATGAATATAAGGCAATGGGCTATACTCCCACACAGACGGTAAAAGGCGGCGTCTTGGTAGATTTAGGCGGAACAGATGCTGAAAATGCCGTTTTTCTGGAAGCTCATGTAGACACTCTGGGCGCTATTGTTACAGAAGTAAAAGCAAACGGCAGACTTGCCATTTCTCCGCTGGGCGGTATGAACGCCAATAATGCAGAAGGAGAAAACTGCAAAATTATCACACGTTTTTCCGGCGCTTATGAAGGCACTTGCCAGCTTTGTAATGCTTCCATTCATGTAAACGGAAAATATGACGAAACTTCCAGAAGCTTTGATGTTATGGAAATCGTTCCTGATGAAAAAATTTTCTCAAAAGCAGACACAGAAGCATTAGGAATTATGACAGGGGACATTATCTGTTTTTGTCCACGGACAACCATTACCAAAAGCGGATTTATCAAAAGCCGTTTTCTGGATGATAAATTAAGCGCAGCTATTTTAATGGGCTATGCCAAATATTTAAAGGATAATCAAATTTGTCCAAAAAGAAAGCTCTACCAGCATTTTACCGTATATGAAGAAGTTGGACATGGAGGTTCTGCTTCTATTCCGAAAGGCGTTACAGAAGTTTTATCTGTTGATATGGGTTGTGTAGGAGATGGCTTAAACTGCAAAGAGCATCAGGTGTCTATCTGTGCCAAAGACAGCGGTGGTCCTTATAATTACCAGCTTGTCAGCGATTTAATCTCCGCTGCCAAAAATGCCGGAGTGGATTTTGCCGTAGATGTTTATCCTCATTACGGCTCAGATGCAGAAGCAGCTCTGCGGGCAGGCTATGATGTTCGTCACGGACTGATTGGTGCGGGAGTCTATGCCTCCCATGGATATGAGCGCAGCCATGTAGACGGTGTCAAAAACACCTTTTTACTTTTAAAATCCTATTTAGGATAACTTTCTTTTAATTTTTCTTAAGAGAGTTTTCAATTTTTTTATAAAACCGACATAATTTCCTCATATTTTGTCCTTATAATGGAACATGGATAGTTGATAAACCACTCACTATCTCCCCCCTCAAGTTGGAAAGACCCGATACTTATGTATCGGGTTTTTTCTGTTGCTTTTCTTTTCCGTAACCGATATAATGGTTTATAACTATAAATGATAGGAAAGAAGGACTTATTTTATGGGCAAAAAGAAAGTTGTAGTAGCTCTCGGTCACAGAGCTCTTGGCACAACACTTCCGGAGCAAAAATGTGCCACAAAATCTTCTGCCAAAATTCTGGCAGATTTAATTGAATGCGGACTTAATCTGGTAATTACACACAGCAACGCACCTCAGATTGGCATGATACACACTGCAATGAATGAATTTGGAAAGGTACATCCTGATTTTACTGCTGTTCCCATGTCTGTATGCTCTGCCATGAGTCAGGGTTACATTGGCTATGATATTCAAAATGCTTTAAGAGCAGAGCTTCTTCGCAGAGGTATCTATAAACCAGTCAGTACAATTTTAACTCAGGTTACTGTTGATCCTTATGACGATGCTTTCCATGAACCGGTAAAAGTAATCGGAAGAACACTGACAGAAGAAGAAGCTTTCCAAGAAGAGAAAAAAGGAAATTATGTAACCAAAACAGAACAGGGTTATCGCAGAATTGTAGCCGCTCCAAAGCCGGACAAGATTATTGAAATTGACGCAATCAAAACCTTATTTGATGCAGGACAGGTTGTCATTGCCGCCGGAGGAGGCGGAATTCCCGTTTTAGAACAGAATGAAGAGCTCACCGGAGCAAGTGCAGTCATTGAAAAAGACTTGATAAGTGAAAAACTGGCTGATGAACTGGACGCTGATATTCTCTTGATTTTAACAAGCGTAGACTGTGTTTCTGTAAATTATGAAACAACACAGGAAAAAGCACTTCACGAAGTGACTTCTGCCGAGTTAAAAGAATACATGGAAGAAGGGCAATTTGAAGACTACACGATGCTGCCCAAAATTCGGGCTGCTATCGACTTCGTAGAAGCCAAACCGGGCAGAAAAGCCATTATTACCTCCATTGCAAAAGCAAAAGACGGATATCTGGGTAAAACAGGCACGATTGTAACAGCATAGAGTTTTTTATAATGTAAATATGGCACGATATTATTTTAAATTAAACTCTCTCAAAATAAAAAAGACGACTACCCATTACTGCATAATCAAAATTATAGATATATTTTGCGAATTTGTCGAGTACGCTTTGAGACCTTAGGCTTAAAGGGAGCGCAGACTGAGCGTAAATGTATCTATAATTTTTGATTTGTAATAGGTAATCGTCTTTTTATTTCCTTCCATATAGCGCTTTATTTCCAAATAACCTATTAATGGTTTTCTGAGGAATTTCAAACACCAGAATAATTCCCAATACCATTGCAATGGCTATTCCCAAGGTTTCCCTTCCGTAATAAAGCCCTTTTTCATGATTATCCAGCATACTGTAATAAATAGTTCTATATACCCCAATTCCCGGTACTTCCGGAAAAATTCCCGCAATTAAAAACAACGTTACCGGACATTTTCGCACGGTACTACCAATTCGAGATGCCAGCGTAATAAATACCGTTGCAACAAAATTGGCTTCTACAACGCCTACATGGAGCACATGAATAAGCGCCCAGCAAATCAGCCATCCTGTTCCCCCAATCACACCGCACAGCGGATAATGCTCTTTCGGTACAGAAAACAGGACAGAAAAAGCAATCGTACCGAAAAAGGCTGCCAGAAACTGTAAAACTGCATCTGTAATCATAATAGGCTTCCTCCTGTCATCCGAAAGTAAACCACGTGCATCAGACTGACTCCCAGCGCAATTCCAAGAGCCACCATCAAAGCGTCTAAAAAGCGGACACCGCCTCCGATGTAATTTCCCTCTGCAAAATCACGGACAGCATTCACCAGAGATACGCCCGGAACTAAGGGCATAACAGAACCTACCAAAATACTGCCCGGTGCATTTCCAAGTCCCATGCGATAAAAAATCACAGCAAAAAGAGATACACAAAATCCCCCAATCATATTTAACACAATTTTTGATGTAGTCTTTTCTCGTTTTTCAAAAGCAAGAAGTACCACATATAACAAAAAACCTGAAAGAAATGCCGCAAGCATATCCATAGCCTGTCCACCTAACAGATAACAAAAACCACCGGAACCTACCCCCGATGCAAGCATCCTACTAATATCTGATTTTCCCGGTTCCTTTTTAATTTCTTCCAGTTTTTTTTCAGCTTCCTCAATGGTATACTTTCCTTCTACAATTTCTCTGGAAAGCTGATTTACCGCCGCTATTCTATGAAGTTTTGCCCCTTGAATAGGAATATGCTTTACACTGGCATACATCTCTCCTTCTTCATTTTCGGCTGTAAGAAAAATACCGGTACTCATAACAAAAGGGCTGCATTTTTCAATTCCAAATGCCATTGCAATACGTTTAATAGTTTCTTCTACCCTGAAAATTTCTGCCCCTGCATCCAATAAAATCCTGCCGGCTTCCATAGACAAGTCCAAAACCTTTTTATCCTCGTTCTCCATCTTAATTCTTTCGTTCCTTTCTCAATGTCCCATAAAATTAGAAACAAGAGGCTGACGCACTGCGACAGCCCCTTTTCATTATCTGAATATTGTAAAGAACAGCATTACGATAATACCTAATACAATTCGGTACCAGCCAAAAGCTTTAAAATCGTGTTTTTTGATATATCCCATAAGGAATTTAATTGCCAAAATAGACACCACAAAAGATACAACTGTTCCTACACCTAAAATTGTAAGTTCCCAAGAAGTAAAGTCAAATCCAAATTTTACAATTTTTAAAAGACTTGCACCAAACATAACAGGGATTGCAAGGAAAAAGGTATATTCTGCTGCCACTGTTCTGGACGCTCCCAGAAGAATTCCACCGATAATGGTCGCACCGGAACGAGAAGTTCCCGGAATTAATGCCAATACCTGAAAAATTCCGATAAGCAGCGCTGTTTTCCATGTAATATCTGCAATAGAATGAATTTTCACTGTTCTCTTTTCATTGTAGTCCTCCACTACTAAAAAGAGAACACCATATACAATCAACATAACTGCTACTACAAACCAGTTATTGAACTTCTTTTCAATAAAGTCATCAAAAGGAAGACCGATTAAAATTGCAGGAAGACAGGATACCATAATCTTCAGCCACATAATCATCTTATCGATTTTGACAAAACGACATAAAGTTCCTGCTGCCTTTTCTACTTTTGTCACATTTTCATGCTTTGGTTTCTTATTTCGGAATGGCCAAATATCTTTCCAATATAAGACAACTACCGCCAGAATTGCACCTAACTGAATGACTACCATAAACATTTCCCAGAATGCTTTACTTACATCCAGCTTTACAAATTCTTCTACCAGAATTAAATGTCCGGTACTACTGATAGGAAGCCATTCTGTAATACCCTCTACAATTCCTAAAAAAACAACCTTTAACAGTTCTAAAATATCCATACCTTCTCCTCTTAAATTGCTGCGATATCAATCAATTCCAGCTTTTGAATATCTGTGTTTTCCAGACTGGTTACCAGTGCCTCTGCCGTATCTAATGCGGTTAATACATTTACGCCTGTTTCAATGGCATTTCTTCTGATAATAAATCCGTCCTTTGCCTTATCCACACCCTGACTCGGCGTATCAATAACAAGGTCAATCTTATGTCCCAGAATTAAGTCCATCAGGTTTGGTGACGGCTGCTCAATCTTATTAGTTCTCACTGCCTTCACACCGTTTTCATTTAATACTTTTGCAGTGCTTCTTGTGGCATAAATCTTATATCCCAAATCAGAGAAACGTTTTGCAATAGGAATAATATCCTGTTTGTCTTCATCTCTTACGGTGATAATCATATTTTTATGCTTTGGAAGATTGATGCCTGCTCCCAAAAAGGCTTTGTACAGAGCTTCATTAAAGCTTTCGGAAATTCCCAGACATTCTCCTGTGGATTTCATTTCAGGTCCCAGACTGATGTCCGCACCTCTGATTTTTTCAAAGGAGAATACCGGCATTTTCACTGCATAATATTTTGCTTCCGGCTGAAGTCCCGGTGTATATCCTAAGTCCTTTAATTTATGCCCTAAAATCACCTTTGCAGCTAACGGAACGATTGGAATACCTGTCACCTTGCTGATATACGGTACGGTACGGCTGGAACGTGGATTTACTTCAATAACATATACTTCCTCACCACATACAATGAACTGAATATTAATCATTCCCAGCACATGAAGAGATTTTGCCAGTCTTCGTGTGTATTCCTCAATAGTCTTTTTCGCAGTCTCACTGATGGTTCTTGCAGGATATACAGAAATACTGTCTCCGGAATGAATACCGGCTCTTTCGATATGTTCCATAATTCCCGGAATCAAAATATCCTCTCCGTCACATACTGCATCTACCTCGATTTCCTTACCCTGTAAATACTTATCTACCAGAATTGGATGTTCCTGTGCAATACGATTGATAATTCCAATATATTCTTCCACATCTTCATCATTAATAGCAATCTGCATCCCCTGTCCGCCTAATACATAAGAAGGACGTACTAAAACAGGATATCCCAGCTCATTTGCAGCTTTCTTTGCTTCTTCTGCTGTATATACTGTATGCCCCTTTGGTCTTGGAATATGACATTCCTCCAAAATACCGTCAAACAGCTCTCTGTCCTCGGCAGCATCTACATTTTCTGCAGAAGTTCCCAGAATTTTTACACCCATTTTAATCAGTGCTTCTGTCAGCTTAATGGCAGTCTGTCCGCCAAACTGTACGACTGCTCCGTCCGGTTTTTCCACATTTACTACGTTTTCCACATCTTCCGGTGTCAGTGGCTCGAAATAAAGCTTATCAGCAATATCAAAGTCTGTACTTACTGTTTCAGGGTTATTATTGATAATAATGGTTTCGTAGCCTTCTTTTTCAAATGCCCATGTACAGTGTACGGAGCAGAAATCGAATTCTATACCCTGTCCGATACGAATAGGACCGGAGCCTAAAATCAATACTTTTTTCTTGTCTGTTTTACCGTCTGCTTCGTTTTCGCCGCCGTAAACAGAATAATAATATGGTGTACTTGCCTCAAACTCTGCCGCACAGGTATCTACCATTTTATAAGCTGCTGTAATGCCGTATTCTTTACGCAGAGCTTTTACTTCATCTTCTGTTTTACCTGCCAGTTTTGCAATCACATGATCCGGAAACTCAATTCTCTTTGCTTCTCTTAAAAGGTCTTCGGTAAGCTCTTTCTTTCTAAGCTCCTCTTCCATTTCCACAAGAATGGCAATTTTATCAATAAACCAGTTATCAATCTTCGTAATCTTATGAATGGTTTCGTAATCAACGCCTCTGCGGATTGCCTCGGCAATTCTCCAGATACGCATGTCATCTACAATGCAAAGCTCCTCTATTAAATCCTCTTTGGAAAGCCCTGTAAAATCATAAGACATGAGACTGTCCACATGCTGCTCCAGTGAACGGATTGCCTTCATTAAAGCGCCTTCAAAGTTATTGCAGATACTCATAACCTCTCCGGTTGCCTTCATCTGTGTTGTCAACGTTCTCTTAGCACTGATAAATTTATCAAACGGCAGACGAGGAATTTTTACAACACAGTAATCCAGCATTGGTTCAAAGCTGGCATAAGTTTTTCCTGTAATGGCATTTTTAATTTCATCTAAGGTATATCCAAGGGCAATCTTTGCCGCTACCTTTGCAATGGGATATCCCGTAGCTTTAGATGCCAGCGCAGAAGAACGTGATACACGAGGGTTTACCTCTATTACACAATATTCAAAACTATTAGGATTTAAAGCATACTGTACGTTACATCCGCCTGTAATTCCCAGCTCTGTAATAATATTTAAAGCAGAAGTACGAAGCATCTGATATTCTTTATCACCCAAGGTCTGAGATGGTGCGACTACAATACTGTCTCCGGTATGTACACCTACGGGGTCGAGATTTTCCATATTACATACAGTAATGCAGTTTCCTGCACTGTCACGCATTACTTCGTATTCGATTTCTTTCCAGCCTGCAATGCAGCGTTCCACCAGTACCTCGCCTACACGAGACAGACGAAGTCCGTTTTCCAGAATTTCTACTAATTCTTCTTCGTTATTGGCAATTCCGCCGCCGCTTCCTCCTAATGTATAAGCAGGACGAAGAACTACCGGATAGCCGATTTTGTTACTAAACGCAATTCCGTCTTCTACATTCTTTACTACCAGAGAAGCTGCAATAGGCTCTCCGATTTTTTCCATAGTATCCTTAAATTCCTGACGGTCTTCCGCCTTTTTAATGGTTTCGGAGGTTGTTCCGATAAGACGCACATTATGCTCTTTTAAGAAACCTCTTTCTTCCAGCTCCATAGCAAGGTTCAGCCCTGCCTGTCCGCCCAGAGTCGGAAGCACACTGTCCGGTTTTTCCTTTAAAATGAGCTGCTCTACCACTTCCACTGTTAAAGGCTCAATATAAACCTTATCTGCAATATCCTTGTCCGTCATAATCGTAGCCGGATTGGAGTTTAATAAAACGACCTCAATTCCTTCCTCTTTTAAGGAACGGCATGCCTGTGTACCTGCATAATCAAATTCTGCTGCCTGTCCGATAACAATCGGGCCGGAACCTATCATCAATACCTTTTTAATATCTGGATTTTTCGGCATTATTTGGTCACCTCCATCATTTTTAAAAATCTGTCAAATAAATAGCCTGAGTCCTGTGGGCCCGGACAAGCTTCCGGATGGAACTGTACGGTAAAGATATTCTTTCCTGTATACTTTAATCCTTCATTTGTCTTATCGTTAACATTGATAAATGCCGGAACAGCAATTTCCGGATTTAAGGTCTCTGTGTCGACTACATAACCATGGTTCTGAGAGGAAATATATACTCTTCCTGTTTCCAAATCCTTTACAGGGTGATTTCCTCCTCTGTGTCCGTATTTCATTTTCTTTGTGTCCGCTCCTGTGGCAAGCGCCATGAGCTGATGTCCCAGACAAATAGCAAAAATAGGAACTTCAGAGTCATATAATTTTTTTATTTCTTCTATAATAGAAGTACATTCCTTCGGATCTCCGGGGCCGTTAGAAAGCATAATTCCATCTGGATTTGTTTTCAGAATTTCCTCTGCTTTTGTGAAGGCAGGATAAACAGTTACCTCGCAGCCTCTTTCATTTAAAGATTTTGCAATATTATCTTTGGCTCCAAAGTCCATTAAAGCTACCTTCGGACCTTCTCCCTTTAAAACTGTTTTTTCTTCACAGGTTACACGTTCCACTACTTTTCCTGTGTTATATGCCTTTAATCTTGGAATAATCTCTTCTAATTTATAAGCTGCATCTGTTGTAATCATTCCGTTCATTGTGCCTTTTTCTCTCAGCAGCTTCGTCAGAGCTCTTGTATCAATGCCTGCAATTCCCGGAATATCATATTGCTTTAAGAAGTTCTGAATCGTATCTTCACTTCTGAAATTACTTGGCATGCGAGATAATTCTCTAACGATATACCCATCCGGCCATGGTCTTAAAGACTCCTGATCTTCATGGCAAATACCATAATTTCCGATTAAAGGATAGGTCATACAGACTGCCTGTCCTGCATAAGAAGGATCTGTAAGCACCTCTAAATAGCCTGTCATAGATGTATTAAAGACAATTTCACTGATGATTTCCTTTTTAGAACCAATGCTGGTTCCTGTAAAAACAGTTCCGTCTTCCAGTATCAAAAATGCTTTCATGCTTTCACCTGTCTTCCTTTCTGAGCGGCTCTTTTATAAAGCCCTATTTTTTCCCAAATTGCTAAAAGTTTATCACAACATATAGTAATTTTCAACCTTTTTTTTCATACTCTTGTGTAGAATATTCTCATAAAAAAACTTAAATTTTTTTCAAATTTACTGTTGACATTTTGAATAACATCATGTATTATATACCTTGTGCTTAAGACAGCACAAACTTAATAAGAAATGCAGGAGTGGCGGAATTGGCAGACGCGCAGGCTTCAGGTGCCTGTGGTAGCAATATCGTGTGGGTTCAAGTCCCATCTCCTGCATCTTTTTTTGTTTTACAGGATTTTATAAGAGAAGTGAAAGCATATCTTTAACCAATATCAGGAATGTCTATTCTCTCTAAAATGCAGTTCTGCATGAAAGATATAAATATTCCTGATATTTACTTAATGATATGCTTTTTTATTTTGCTTCCAGCATAGGCATTTCCTGACCTCTTAATAAAATTCTCGGACCGCCTGTATGCTCAATATATTCTTTTGTAATAATCACTTCTCCGATGCTGTCATCCTTTGGAATTTCATACATAATATCCAGCATATATTCTTCCAAAATAGCACGAAGAGCTCTGGCTCCTGTATGTTTCTCCAGCGCCATATCGGCAATGGCTTCCAGTGCACCATCTTCAAATTCCAATTTTACTTCATCTAACGCCAAAAGCTTCTGGTATTGTTTTAAAATCGCATTTTTCGGCTCTTTTAAAATTTCCACCAGCATATCTCTGTTTAATCCCGTTAAAGTGAAAATAATCGGAAGACGTCCTAAAAATTCCGGTATCATACCGAATTTTTTAATATCATCCACGGTCACTTTTTCCAGCAGAGTGTTGTCATGGTCGTATTTATCTTTTAAATCAGCCTGAAAACCAATGGATGCGGTTTTATTCAGACGTTCTTTGATAATTTCTTCCAAATCAGGGAAAGCGCCTCCGCAGATGAATAAAATATTCTTTGTATTCACTGTTGTAAGAGGAACCATAGCGTTTTTACTGTTTGCTCCCACAGGAACTTCAATTTCACTTCCCTCCAGAAGTTTTAACATTCCCTGCTGTACAGCCTCGCCGCTTACGTCTCTCTGATTTGTATTCTTTTTCTTGGCAATTTTATCAATTTCATCAATAAAGATAATGCCGTGTTCTGCTCTTTCCACATCATTATCTGCCGCTGCCAGAAGTTTGCTTACCACACTTTCAATATCATCGCCGATATAACCTGCTTCTGTCAAAGAAGTTGCGTCTGTAATGGCAAGAGGCACATCCAAAAGTCTTGCCAGAGTTTTTACAAGATATGTTTTTCCGCTTCCTGTCGGTCCAATCATCAGCATATTGGATTTCTCGATTTCAACATCATCGTTCACATCCGCAAAAACACGTTTATAATGGTTGTAAACAGCTACGGACATTACTTTTTTTGCCTTTTCCTGTCCAATCACATACTCATCCAGACTCGCCTTGATTTTATGAGGCGCCGGAATACTCTTTATGTCAAAAACCTTTGGAGCTACCTTTTCTTTTGGCGCTTCCTGTTTTTTCTTTACCTTTTGTCTGTTTGGAATTTGATTTTGCAGAGAACTTAAATCAATCATACTGATATTCGGCATATTACGCATCAGCTCATCATAATTGATATTGCTGTTATTCATGGTATCAAAGCTTCTCTGCATACAATCTGTACAAATATGAATATCATTTGGAAGGTCTATCATCTTCCCTGCTTTGCTTTCCGGTCTTCTGCACATAAAACAGATTTTTTCATATTGGTCCTTATTTTCCTTCTCATCTGTTTCTTCAGATGGATTATTTGTCTTTAAATATTCTTTATCATCTGACATATCTCTTTCCTGCTTTCTTTCTGTTTTCCTCAGCTTAAACCACTTGTGGGTATCTTATCACAAATTAGTTTTTGCTACAAGTAAACTTTTTATAAAGGAAAAGGAAGCTGCGCCTAAAGCAACAACTTCCCTTCTTTATAATTAACGATTACCTAAGATTGGATTTCCTGATGTGGATGGTGCATCCTTTTTCGCACCCAATTCTACGGTAATGGTTTCTTCTTTATATTCTCCGCCATTTGCTCTTGAAACTACGAAATCAATTTCTTCTCCGGCTTCATAATACTGAAGCTGCTCAATCAAACCTTCGTTTGTGCTTACGCTTGTTCCATCAATTTTACGGATAATATCGCCTGCCTGAATTCCTGCTTCTTCTGCCGGTCCGTCTTCTACCACACTGTCTACAAATACACCTGTTGGCATGTTGTACATTTGAGATGCCTCTGCTGTCACATTTTTACAGGTAATTCCAAGGTAAGCGGCTTTATTTTCATCTTCTACTTTGCTTCTTGTCTTCTTACTCATCAAGTTATCTAAAATCGGCTCGGCTCTGGAAATTGGTATTGCAAAGCCCATACCTTCTACTTCATTGGAAGCAATTTTAGAGGAGTTAATTCCAACCAGCTCACCTTTCATATTCAAAAGAGCGCCGCCGCTGTTTCCGGGGTTAATGGCTGCATCTGTCTGAATAAAGGTACTGTCAATATTGTCAGAGCTTACTCTTTTATTTAATGCACTGACATAACCGCTTGTTACTGACTGTCCGTATCCTAACGCATTACCAATCGCAACAACCTGCTCACCGATAATCATATCATCAGAACTGCCAATGGTAGCCACTTTAATCTGGCTTAATACATCTGCCGGAATATCTGCTATTTTTACTGCGATAACAGCCAAATCATTATCTGCATCTGTACCCTTAATCTGTGCTTCTACTGCTGTACCTGCCTCTAAATCTGTACTATTCTCATCTGTTGCTACGGTATCTTCCAAATTATTCTCGTCTGTGGAAGCTGCCGTACCATCCTGATTTGTAAAGCATACGGTAATGGACTCCGTATCTGCTACCACATGATTATTTGTAGCAATCAACAGCTCTTCGTCATTTTGTCCTACAATAATTCCGGAGCCGCTGCTCGGTACTGTCTGCGCCTGCACGCCAAAACCAAAGTAATTTGGAATTTCCTGTATGCTTATTCCCGTAATGGCTACAATAGACGGCATTACATTCTTAGCAACATCTGCCACTGTATTGCCTGTGGTTTCTATATTATTGATTGCATCTGCACCTTCTACGGTTTTACCGTCTGTAACCGGTGTATTGTCAATCTGAACCTTTTCCGGTCCCATTACTTCATTTCCCACATAATTTACACCTAAGAACACACCGCCTGCAACTAATCCGAAGACCGCTGCCACTGCTGCTGTCATTCCCAATTTTTTTGCAAAACCGGAAGACTGTTTCTTTTTCTTCGGCTGCTGTGGCTGATTTGGAGCAAAAAACTGATACGGCTGATATTCTTTCTTTTCTTCCTGTTTCTGTTCCTCCATTTTCGGTTCTTCAATCTTCATATCATCGCTGCCAGCTTCCTCTTTTTTATAAGAACGTGCATAGCATGGATTTTCCGGTGTAGGAATTTCTCCCGGCTCTTGTCTTGTTTCCTTATTCTCATTTTGATTTTCATTTAAACTTTCATTTTCCATTTCTTCATTTGTATTATTATATTCATCACTCATAGCTTTTACTTCCTTTCGTGAATTTCATTTCCCTTTTACGAGTTTTAGTCTATCAATTAATTGTGTTCAAATTGTGATAAAAAAGAAAATAAAAAGTGAAAAACCGCCTTTTCCTTTTTATTTTTTATTTCAAGAAATCTCTGTATATGCTATACTGTATATGATTAGAAAGAAGGAGGGATTTCACTTGCGTTATAAAAAACAAATACAAAAACTATTACTGTCAGTCTTTTCCTTGCTGTTATGTCTTTTATCACCTTTATCTGTCAGTGCTCAGGATTTCCCCTCCGGATGGCCTTCTGCTCCTGAGATTTCCAGTGCATCCGGTGTCCTTATGGAGGCTTCTTCCGGACAGGTGCTTTTTGATAAATCCATGAATGAAATACGCTATCCGGCAAGCACTACAAAAGTAATGACAGCTCTCATTATACTGGAAAACATACCGGATTTAAACAGAAATATTACTTTTACCGACATTATTCTCCCTGATTTAGCTCCGGGAAATTCCACCATCAATGCACAAGTTGGTGAAGTTCTTACCGTAGAGCAATGTCTTTATGCTATTATGTTGGCTTCTGCCAATGAAGTTTGTACGCAAATGGCTGTGGAAGTAGCCGGTTCTGTGGAGAATTTCACAGCTATGATGAATGCCAAAGCCGCCGAAATTGGCTGTACTAACACGCACTTCGTCAATGCCAACGGATTACCCAATCCTAATCATTATACAACAGCTTATGACTTGGCGCTTATTCTTCGGGAGGCTGTAAAAAATAAAGCTTTCTGTAAAATCGCAGGAGCTGCCAAATATACTATTCCTCCTACGAATAAAACCGCTGCCTCCAGAAATATGGAAAATCATAATGCGCTTCTGGTTGACGGAAAATATTATTACGAAGGAGCTATTGCAGGTAAAACCGGACATACAGAAGCAGCCAGAAACACTTTAGTTACCGCTGCCTCCAGAGAAGATATGACCTTGATTTGTGTGGTTCTTCGTTCTGAAAATGACGAACGCTTCACCGATACCAGAACACTTTTTGACTATGGATTTGACAATTTCCATAGCCAATCCCTTTACTGGATGGACAAAACCACACCGGCAGGAAACGTCATTCTGCCAAAAGCAGTCACTGCCGATGCACTTTCTGTTTCAGACAGCGATGAAAATAACCGGCGTACCCGTACTTGGTCCTATAACGGAACAGAACTATACAGAGCTTCTATGCAGCTTCCTCTTTCCGTAGAAACACAGATTACTGCCGATATGTCCATGTTCCGAATAGGCACTGTAAAAACAGTTTTTCCTTCCCCACTGCTTCTGCCTATCATAATAACTTTGACAATTTTGTTTGCAGTCATTATGATTATACTGATTGTAAAATACCACATCAGAAAACAAAATCGAAAAAAGAAAAGCTAAAAATTATGAGGTTGTCCTATGAAGTATTACTCCATAAAACAGCCTCATAATTTTTTTACAAAAACCCCACAATTCTTTCCACCAAAAACACAACAGTGCACGCTGACAAAGCTACTACAATCAAGCTTTTCTTTCTCAATCCCATAAATACAGCCATGATAAAACCACAAAATGCAGCGATTGGCGAACTGGTCGCATAAAGAACAGCCGGAAATGTCATTGCCGTCAGACAGGCATAGGGAATGTAATATAAAAACGAGCGTACATAGATATTCGTAATTTTCTTTTGTACCAATGTAAGAGGCAACATTCTAATCAGATAAGTAACTCCTGCCATTACAAAAATATATGCGTATATCATTCCTGTTCCTCCTTTATAGGAAATAAAGCTGCACCTAAACCAGCTGCAATCACCGTACAGATAATCATGGAAAATCCTGAAGAAATGTACTTTCCTATGGGCAGATAATAAAGGGCTGTACTTAGACAAAGAGCTGTAAGAACAACCACCTTTACCTCTCTGTGCTCTGCTGCCACAGGAACTACAATGGCAATAAACATCCCATACAAAGCAACTCCCAGCGCACTGATTATCTCTGCCGGAAGAAGTGAGCCCGCCGCTGCTCCTGCAAAAGTTCCTCCTACCCATCCCAATACAGGAAGAAGGATTAACCCGTACATATAATGCGCTCCAATGGATCCCGGCTTGGAGCTTGCCACTGCAAAAATTTCATCTGTCACTCCGTAAGACACTGCCAGCCGTTCCCTCACTTTTACACTACTGTCTAACTTCTGCGATAAGGAAAGGGACATCAAACTATATCGTATATTGATAACAAGCTGTGTCATAGCCATTTCAATCAAAGATGCCTGAGCAAGAATTGCATTCATTCCCGCAAACTGTCCTGCCGATGTCAGATTAAGCAGTGAAATCAGCACTGCGTGAAAAATGGATATACCGCTTTTTGCCGCCAGCATGCCAAAGGTAAAGCTTACCGAAAAATATCCGATTGCTATGGGAATTCCGTCTTTTATCCCTTGTTTCATCTTATTATGTATCATTTTCTTTTTCCTTCCTTTTCTATCGAAAAAAGATTGCACAACAGCGCAATTTCCTATGAAATAATAGAGGACCATTGCTTCTGCAACAGTCCTCCCTTTCTATTCTCCTAAGCCGCTTTCGATTGCGTCTACGAGAGTTTTTAATGCAATTTCTTCATCTTCTCCTTCACATACCAGTTCAATTTCCGTTCCTGACTTAATACAAGCGCCTAAAACACTCAATACGCTTTTTGCATTTGCCGTTCCCCCACGGAAATTAAACGTAATCAACGACTTAAACTGCATTGCCTCTTTGCAGAGAATTCCCGCCGGTCTTAAATGAAGACCGGTAGGATTTTCTATTACTACTTTCTTACTAACCATACAACCCTTTCACTTCCTGCCCATTCTTTACTTCTCAGCTCCCGGAACCAATTTCACTTTTACTTTAATATCCTCTACCAATTCATATCCACTTGGCAAGGTAACCGTTACCGGTACCTCATACTCACCTTCTCCGTATCCGTTCAAATCAATCTGTACCTGTATATCCGCTGTACTCAGACTGTCTAAATCCTGTTCTTTTGCCTTTGCACGGATTGTAATCTGCTCATCCTGAAATACCAAATCCAAATCCTCTGCTTTATTGTCCGCCTTAATCTGTGTAACGGAAACTTCATAATCTCGACTGTTATACGGAAGAATTTTTACTGTGGCAATCACAGAACTGTTCACATCCCTTACCAGTTTTAAATCTTCCGGAAGCAATTCATTCAAATCAATGTTTTCCTCAAAGTCTCCTGTCTTATCCGTAACATCAATATACTTCCCCGGAATTTCCAGAGTATTACCTTCCTGCTCCAGCTTCTTTAAAGCCTCCTCAGTTCCTGCCACACTAACCGTATCCGGTACTAGATTGATGCTGTCTACCTCGTAGCCATGCTTTGGTTCTCCTGAATATTCAGCTTTTATCTTCACATTCTGTTTTACCTTCCAGAACTGCGCCTGTATTCGGATGGTATTATCACTGATTTCTTTTATATTCAGATATTCTAACTGTTTTGCTGATAATTCATCCAGATTTTTATCGTATATCTTTAATTGGGATTTTATTTCTATATTACTTTCTTTTCTTCCTGTCACATCGACCAATGCTACCACTTTATCAATTCTATCAATAATTGACTCCGGTCCGGAAATCGTTACCTTCTCAGGATTTGCTTTTAAGTTTCCGATTTCATAATCTTTATCCGGCTGTGTATCTCCGGTACTGACTGCAATGGTTTTTTCTACACTTTTCTGCTTTTCAATGTTCACCTGTATATTTCTCGGTCTTACTGTAATATCGGAGTCCGATATACCTGTGCAGGTAACCTCCACAGGCACCATAATCGGTGTAGTGTCTTTAGAAATAATCTGCGTCATATCCGCAACAGCAGTAATATCTTCCTTCTCAAGCTTATTTACCACAGAGCGAGCGCCTTTAATCCGTACCTTCACCGTATCTTTTCCATCCACCAATAATGGGATTTCCAAGTTTTCTGCAAGATACGATGCATTTTCAATCGTCACCGGTATTTCATAAAAAGTTCTTACAATAATCGGATCATCTACATTTCGAACCAACAGCCAAATCAAAATCGCAATAATCAATGAAAGGATTTTCAGGGTAAATTTGTTAATCATGTTTTTTTTCATTCTTCACCAGTCCCTTCCAAAGCTTCAGTTTTGATTTGTGTTTCTGTTTTTCCTGATTATTTTTATTCTGTTCTTCTACCAGAATATCTTTCAGTTCTTCTTTTGTCAGACCAACCTGAAGTTTACCGTTTCTCGCTGCGGATACTCTTCCTGTTTCCTCTGACACAATAATCGTCAGAGAGTCGCTGACCTCACTAATTCCCACACCTGCACGATGTCTTGTACCCAGATTTTTATTCAGACTCAAATTGTCTGAAAGCGGAAGATAACAGGTAGCCGCAATAATTCTGTCTCCCCTTACAATTACTGCTCCGTCATGAAGAGGCGTATTATGCTCAAAGATATTAATCAACAGTTGGCTGCTGATTAAAGAGTCCAAGCCAATGCCCGTTCTGATAAATTCGTTGAGAACGGTCTCCTCCTCTATTACAATCAACGCTCCCGTTTTTACCTCTGCCATCTCAAAGGTAGCACGCACAATTTCATTTACAGTTCTGTCACTGTATCTTCCCTCGTTTTCATTTTTATTACTGTCAAAGGGAATAATACTGCTTACAATTTTCTTATGTCCTAATTCTTCCAGTGCTTTTCTAAGTTCAGGCTGAAAGATAATCAGAACCGCTGTGATTGCATATCCTCCGGCATTATAAACCAACCATAATATGGTATTCATCTGAAGAAAATATGCTATAAAAATGAACAGTACCACAATCAAAATACCTTTTAAAAGAGAATACGCTCTGGTATTTCTTATCCACAGCATAAACTGGTACACAAAGACTGCGATTAAAAGTATTTCTACAATATCCATCCATTGTATTTTATCAAAGGATGAAATTGTTCCCAAATTACTTTCTACAAAATCAAAAAACCTGCTCATTTTTTCACCTCCCCTTTATCTTACTTCCTAATCCCTTATTTTCTAAATTTCTGTTTTATCTTATAAATCTTTTAATGACTCCTCCAACTGCTTTTCAAAATCAAAGTTTTCTTCGCTTACACGTTCCACAGGAGTTGCTTCTTCCTGTTCCTCATCCTCTTTCTTTTCAAATTCAGAAGATATTTTCTTAATGCTTTTTTCCTTCTGTGCCACAATAGACTTTGGAACTGCCTTTACATAGTATACATATTCATCATCCTCAAACTGTGTATGCTCACTTCTGGAATAATCCACACCCAATACCGCAAACTCAATAACAAGTCCAATCAGTACGGAAAGCACAGCTGCTAAAATCACTCCCACGATGTCGACATCTACGCTGAGGAACATACCTCCTAAAACCATAATAACTATGTAAATCACTGCACCAGACGCGTTCGCTACTCTCCATGAATAATCAAAAGAGCATCTGGAAATCAGATAAACTGTCATCAATACAATAATAAACGCCACGATTGTAATCCACATTTCCCGATTTTTCATCAGTCCGTCTAATAAAAGCTGAAGTTTTTGAATTGTCTCTGTTTCTTTTCCCTGAAGAACCGCACTTTTTTCCTGTACCACCTGCATGAAAGAATATAAAACAACACCGCAGCATGCCGGTATCGCACAAGCCGGTCCTCTTAAAAGTCCGCTGCCAATCGGTACTGCCACAGGAATTTTAAATGTAAAAGCTACGGGTGTCAAAACAAGCGCCAGATTATCCTGTGATGTAAATCTCAAAAATAACATAAGCAGCAACAAAATCAAAAGACCTGCAAAGCCTGCTACCTCCACGCCAATGGCATAGCAATGCGCAATAATCATAACGCATGCAAGTACCGTCATTGCGTTAATGGGAAGAACCGCACAGATAATCGCCAAAATCAAAACCACAAAAATATTATCCAACGGTTTCATAAATCCTAAACTGGTATTAATTCCCTGAAACAAAAGAAATCCCAATAAAAATTTCAAAATAGAAAGCAACAGCACATCATGTTCACTGTAAAAGCTTTTTATCTTTTGTTTTAACTCTAATAATACTGTCATGAACGCGCTCTCCTTCCTGAAATTTTTCCGTTTCTTTTCTCTTCTCTGTCGTACATTTTCTTCATTTGATTTAATCCTTTATAATATTCTTGTATTCCTTTTTGGGCTCTGGAATATTTTACAGAGCAATATATATACGTCAAAATACTATATCCCACAAGCATAATCAAATACAGCCCAACAATTTTTATAATAAGCAGTCCCAAATTCATTCGGTGAATGTTTTCCATCAGATATTCACTATTATATCCAAAATAAATCAGCAACAGCATACCATAAGCAATCGTTGTCAAAAAAAAGTTTTTAATCAGCGCCAACCCAATATAATCGCTACGATAATAATTGCTGATGGCTAAATGACGCTTTCCTTCTCCTGACTCGTACAGGGCCAATTTATGCATTTTTTTAATTTTCTGATTATTTAGCATAAAATACCTCTTTTCCTGTTTTTTCTTCAAAAACTTATAATCATACATACTGCATTATAGCATACTCAAAGGAACCTAATCAAGACTTTTCAGCTATCTGCGCCAATGGCTATCGTAAGAAAAAAGATATTTTGCGCTCCTGCCTTTTTCAGCTCTTTTGCCGCTTCTTCTATGGTACTTCCTGTTGTGTAAATATCATCTACTAAAAGTATATTTTCTCCTTTTAATTTTTTTCGTACAATAAAAGCATTTTTCATATTTTTCTGCCGTTCCCGATGATTTAATTCTTTTTGCGGCTTTGTATTCTTCCGTCTTTTCAAATTTTTTTCATCCACAGATATCCCCAGCTTCTTTCCCAATGCCTCGGCAATCACACCTGCCTGATTATAACCTCGCTTTTCCAGTCGGCGGGGATGAAGGGGAATTGGCATAATAATATCTATTTTCCATTTTTCGATTTTTTCTCTGGAATAATATGCGGCGAACTCACCATAGAACGTACCGTATTCCTGACGTTTTCCGTATTTTAACTGAAATAAAGAATTTTGAAGAAGGGTACTGTAAGAAAAAATTCCCAGTCCCTGTTGAAATTGACGTGTTTTTCTGCAATCCTTACAATATTCCTGCTCTGCCCTTTGAAGCGGTTTTGAGCAGCAAAAGCATCTTGCCCCGTAAATGGGCTTTAATTTGTCTTTGCATGTATCGCAAATTTTCCTTCCCCAAGGCACTGTAATCTCGTGACAGACGGGACAGTGCCTTGGATATAAAATATCTAAAAATAAATTTCTTCTCAATGACTCTCCTTTATTCTCAAATCAAGAGTCGTATACCGACTTTGCTCCATTTTGTTATTTTCCATTTCTGCAAAAACCTTCTCATCTCCTACCAAAGTCACACATTTTCTGGCTCTGGTAACTGCCGTATAAAGAAGATTTCGGTTCATCAGCATTTTCGGACCTGCCAAAAGAGGAATAATCACTGCCGGATATTCGCTTCCCTGTGCCTTATGGATGGTAATTGCATAGGCAAGCTCCAATTCCTCCAACTGCTTAAAGCTGTATTCCACAAATCTCCGCTCATCAAATTCCACGGTAATGGTTTCTGCAAAAGTATTGATTTCTTTTATAATTCCTGTGTCTCCGTTAAAAACTCCCACGCCTTTTTCCACAGGAATTCCATAAAGCCCTCGAATTTCCCACTCCAACTGATAATTATTTTTAATCTGCATGACTTTGTCTCCCTCTCTGAAAAGACCTTTGCCATGCTCCTTTTCTTTCTTTTCCTTGGAAGGGGGATTGAGATACTGCTGCAAAATAATATTAAGTCTCTCCACACCTAAAAGTCCTTTTCGCATAGGTGTCAGTACCTGTATATCATAAGGCTCTGCATCCACAAACTTAGGCATTTTCTTCTGAATAAGGGTAATTACAACACTGATAATCACATTTGCATCATACCTTTTCAAAAAGAAAAAATCCATACTTTTATTATCTAAGCTTACCGGCACACCTTGATTAATCTTATGGGCATTTACAACAATATCGCTTTGAGATGCCTGACGGAAAATTTTTACCAATTCTACAACCGGAAACTCGCCGGAAGCAATAATATCCTTTAAAACACTTCCCGGTCCTACACTTGGAAGCTGATTTACATCTCCTACCAAAATCAGTCTTGTTCCCGCCACCACTGCCGACAGCAATGCGTGCATCAGAAAAATATCTACCATAGACATTTCGTCAATAATAATTACATCTGCTTCTAAAGGATTTTGAGCATTTCTTTCAAAGTGAATACTTCCTGATTTTTCTTCCGGTGCGCCTGTAAGCTCCAACATTCTGTGTATCGTCTTTGCTTCATATCCCGTAGCCTCCGTCATACGCTTCGCCGCTCTTCCGGTAGGCGCTGCAAGATAAATATCCAGCCCTTCCATTTCAAAATATCGGATAATACCGTTGATTGTGGTTGTTTTTCCTGTTCCCGGTCCTCCTGTAATTACTAAAAGTCCGTTTTTCACGGCTTCCACAATCGCCTGCTGCTGCATCTCATCTAATTCAATCTTTTCTGCTTTTTGAATTCTTCGAATTTTATCTGCAATTACTTCTTCATCTACGGTATCCTTTAAATTCAGTTCATGAAGCATCTGAGCGGTGTGAAGCTCAATTTGATAATATTGACTGGCATAAACAATTTGCTCTTTTTCATCCGTAAAATCATTCGCAATTTCCTTTACTACAATTTTACGGTCAATAGCCAAATCCACAACGTGCTTTTCCATGTAGTCTGCCTGCACACCTAAAAGCTTTTCTGCCCTTGCCAGCAGAACTCTTTTAGGAAGATAGACATGTCCCTCTGCGGTTGCCAGAAGCAATATGTATAAAAGACCGCTTCGGATGCGGTAATCCGAGTCTGTATGAATACCGATACGTGCCGCAATTTCATCTGCGATTTTAAATCCCACACCGGAAATGTCTTCCGCCATCTTATATGGATTTTCTTTTAAAATCCGATACATATCCTGTTTATACTGCTGATAAATCTTAGCTCCCAAGGTCTGCGAAATCCCATACTGCTGGAGAAACATCATAGCCTTTCTCATATCTGCCTTGTCTTCTACCTGTTCCGCAATTTCCCTTGCTTTCCTCTCGCTAATGCCTTTTACCTCTGCCAGACGTTCCGGCTCTGTTTCGATAATCCGCAAGGTATCATCACCGAAATGACGCACAATTCTTGCAGCCAGAGCAGCTCCGATACCCTTTATAGCTCCTGAACCTAAATATCTTTCCATTGCCAGAGAGTCCTGTGGAATGACAATTTCATAAGAAGATACAGAAAACTGCTGCCCATAAGAAGGGTGTTCCTTATATACTCCTTTGGCTCTTATGGCCTCGCCTTCATTCAGGTACTGAAAAATCCCCACACAGGTAATCTCTGTTTCTTCTGAAACAAGGTTTGCTACGGTATATCCGTTTTCCTGATTTCGATATATGATATGTTCTATATATCCTTCAATGGTTTCTTCCACATTTTTTCCTCTCTGTATTTCTATAATTTTCCGTTCATTTTACTCATCATTTCCATATATTGCCCTGTGCCTATGGCAACCACCTGCGCCGGATTATCTGCCACAATGGTATTAATTCCCGTTTCTTCTTCGATTAGTTCTTCCAGACCGCCCAACAAAGCGCCTCCGCCGGTTAAAACAATTCCTCTTTCTGCCACGTCCGCTGCCAGCTCAGGCGGTGTTTTCTCTAATACGCTGTGAATGGTCTCCATAATCTGAGTTGTAGCGTCCCGTAAAGCCTCTTTGATTTCTTCTGAAGTAAGCGTAACGCTCTTAGGCAATCCTGTAATGGTATCACGCCCTTTTACTTCCATGCTCCTTGGCTGCGGAGAGGAATACACTGTTCCAATCTGTATTTTAATGTCCTCTGCGGTTCTCTCTCCAATCATCAGATTGTGTTTTTTCCGTACATGACGCATAATCGCATCATCAAAATCATCTCCTGCTAGCTTAATGGAAGTGGAAACAACTGTACCTCCCAGAGAAATTACTGCAACATCGGTTGTTCCCCCTCCGATATCCACAATCATATTTCCGAAGGGGATTGTAATATCAATCCCTGCACCAATAGCCGCTGCAATCGGTTCTTCTATAATATGCACCTCTCTGGCTCCTGCCTGATATGTGGCTTCTTCTACTGCCTTTTTCTCCACCTCTGTAATACCGCTTGGAGCACATATACTGATACGTGGTTTTCGAAATGCCCGTTTCCCGATTGCCTTGGAAATAAAATATTTCAGCATTTTTTCTGTAACCTCATAGTCAGAAATGACTCCTTGTCTCAAAGGACGCACTGCCACAATATTTCCCGGTGTACGTCCGATCATCTGGCGGGCTTCCTCGCCTACTGCACGTATTTTATTATTATCTTTATCGTATGCAACTACGGATGGTTCTTTTAAAACAATTCCCTTACCCTTGGCATAAACAAGGATACTGGCTGTTCCCAAATCAATTCCAATGTCTGATGCTGCCATTCATTTACCCCTTTCCTAAGACCTTTCGTCTTGGCTCTACTTCATTATATACAACTTCCCCTTTATTGAAAAGGGGCAATCATCTCAAATATTTTGACACATATTGACCTGTATAAGATGCCGGATTTGCGGCAATCTCTTCAGGAGTTCCCTTGGCAACCACTGTTCCTCCCTTATCTCCGCCTTCCGGTCCTATGTCGATGATATAATCTGCTGTTTTAATTACATCTAAATTATGCTCAATGACTACAACCGTATTTCCGCCTTCTGAAAGTCTTTGAAGAATTTCAATCAGCTTATGAACGTCTGCAAAGTGCAGCCCTGTTGTAGGCTCATCCAAAATGTAAATCGTTTTTCCTGTACTTCTCTTGCTAAGCTCTGTGGCAAGCTTAATTCTCTGCGCTTCTCCTCCTGAAAGCTCTGTGGAAGGCTGTCCCAAACGAATATAAGACAATCCCACATCGTATAAGGTCTGAATTTTCCTCTTGATAGACGGAACATGGTCAAAGAAAGCCAAAGCTTCCTCTACGGTCATATTCAGCACATCGTAAATACTTTTTCCTTTATATTTTACTTCCAGCGTTTCTCTGTTATATCGTTTTCCCTGACATACCTCACACGGTACATAAACATCCGGCAAAAAGTGCATTTCAATTTTTAAAATACCGTCACCGCTGCACGCTTCACATCTTCCGCCTTTTACATTAAAACTAAATCTGCCCTTCTTATATCCTCTTGCTTTTGCATCTGCCGTAGCCGCAAAAAGGTCTCGGATTTGATCAAATACACCGGTATACGTCGCAGGATTGGAACGAGGGGTTCTTCCGATAGGAGACTGGTCAATATCAATTACTTTATCTAACTGCTCCACACCTTCAATGCACTTGTGTTTCCCCGGAATTATTCTTGCACGATTTAATTTTCTTGCCAGACTCTTATATAGAATTTCATTGACAAGAGAACTCTTTCCCGAACCGGACACACCTGTTACACATGTCATTACTCCCAATGGAATTTTTACGTCAATATTCTTCAGATTATTTTCTGCTGCTTTTCGAATTGTGAGAAATCCCGTTGGCTTTCTCCTCACTTCAGGAACCGGGATTTTTATTTTCCCACTTAAATACTGTCCTGTAATTGAATTGGGATTTTGCATAATTTCTTCTGCCGTTCCTATTGCCACAAGCTGACCGCCGTGTTCCCCTGCTCCCGGTCCGATATCCACCACGCAGTCTGCTGCACGCATAGTATCCTCATCATGCTCCACCACAATCAAAGTATTCCCTAAATCCCGCAAATGCTTTAAAGTTCCCAAAAGCTTGTCATTGTCTCTCTGATGAAGTCCGATACTTGGCTCGTCTAAAATGTATGCAACGCCTACTAATCCGGAACCAATCTGAGTTGCCAAACGGATGCGCTGGGCTTCTCCGCCCGAAAGTGTTCCTGTTGCTCTTGCCAAAGTCAGATAATCCAGACCTACATTTACCAGAAATCCCACTCTCGCCTTAATCTCTTTTAATACCTGCTCTCCGATAAGCTGCTGTGTTTCAGAAAGCTTTAACTCCTCTAAAAACTCATGGAGACTGCTGATTGACATGGAGGTAACCTCGTGGATGTTCTTATCTCCCACAGTCACTGCCAAAGCTTCCGGTTTCAGCCTTTGTCCCTTACAGGAAGGACATGGTGTGATACGCATAAAGGACTCATATTCCTGCTTCATGGTTTCTGAACCTGTCTCCCTGTATCTGCGCTCCACATTCTTTACAATTCCTTCAAAAGCAACATCATAGACACCTTCTCCACGCTGTCCTTTATAGTACACCTTCACTTCTTTTCCGTTTGTTCCGTGAATTAAAACATCCTGCACCTCCTGCGGATATTCTTCAAAAGGCGTATCTAAATCAAAATGATATTCCTTTGCCAACGCATCTAAAATTGCTCTGGTAAAGCTTCCTTTATCCGTACAGGACTGCCAGCCCATCACAGTAATTGCTCCTTGAGAAATACTGAGGCTTCTGTCCGGTATCATCAAATCCACGTCAAATTCCATACGATATCCCAATCCAAAGCAGGAAGGACACGCACCGAAAGGATTGTTAAAAGAAAAGCTTCGAGGTTCAATTTCATCAATGCTAATTCCACAATCCGGACAGGCAAAACTCTGACTGAAATTCACATAATTTCCATCCATGGTATCTACCACCAGTTTTCCTTCTGCCAAATTCAGCACTGTTTCAATAGAGTCTGTCAGTCGTTTTTCAATTCCCGGTTTTACAATCAAGCGGTCTACAATGATTTCTATATTATGCTTAATATTCTTATCCAGCTTGATTTCTTCATTTAATTCATATAAGTTCCCGTCCGCCAGCACACGGACATAGCCGCTTTTTCTCGCCTGCTCAAAAAGCTTTGCATGAGTTCCCTTGCGCCCTCTTACCACCGGAGCTAAAAGCTGTATTTTCGTTCTCTCGGGCATCCCCATAATATGGTCTACCATCTGGTCTACGGTCTGCTTTTTAATTTCTCTGCCGCACTTTGGGCAATGTGGAATTCCCACTCTTGCATACAACAGACGGAAATAGTCATAAATCTCTGTCACTGTTCCTACTGTGGAACGAGGATTTCGGTTGGTAGATTTTTGATCTATGGAAATTGCAGGAGAAAGCCCTTCGATACTTTCCACATCAGGCTTTTCCATCTGTCCCAAAAACTGACGGGCATAGGAAGACAGAGACTCCATGTATCTTCTCTGACCTTCCGCATAAATGGTATCAAATGCCAGAGAACTCTTTCCCGAACCGCTGAGCCCTGTAAGCACGACCATTTCATTTCTGGGAATATCCACATCAAGATTTTTCAGATTATTTTCGTTTGCACCACGTATCTTTATAAATTGCCTTGCCTGCATTTTTACTGCCATAATTCTCCCTTTCTTCCGTATATCTATAAGCTTGGTTTGTATTTCTTGCTATCTGATTTCTATATTGTACCACATCATATTCGCTTTTTGCAAACATTTGTTCTATTTATTTTCCTAAGACGCAGAAAACTGCCGGCACCTTAAACGCCGGCAGTTTCTTTCTCTTTCGTATCTTCTCTTTTACATGAGGAACAAATATACTGCATAATATCCCGCCTTGTGACAATCCCGATAAAATTCTTCTGATCGTCAACTACCGGAACAAAATTCTGTCTCATTGCCTTATCCAGCAAATCTTCCATATCTGAGTCCACACGTATCGGTGTATAATCCGTTCTTCTTTCAAAAGAAGCAATCGGAACTTCCTCCGCACTTTTTAAATTCAAATCAGCTCTGTTCTTTAATCCCCATAACAGGTCGCCTTCTGTAATAGTGCCTGTATATTTTCCCCGTTCATTAATAATCGGAATACATGAATACTTATGATATTCCATCTTTTCCAATACTTGTCTAAGACTATACGTATCGTAAATATATGCAACGTCTACTTTGGGGGTAAGAAAAAACAAAATATTCATACAATTCCTCCCCTGTTTTTTCTGTTCTTATTCTGCCACAGAAAAACACAGAAATCCAGAACAAAAGAATTAAACTTTATTAAAATTCCATAAACTATTTTACTAATCAAACAAAAACTCTGATAAAACCATATTGCTTAAAAGAGTTCCCTCTTCTGAGAGAAAAATTCTGTCCTTATGTTCCAACAGCATTCCGTTTTCCAGACATTTATGTAGAGCTTTCTCATAAACCATATCCATTTCTCTGCCGAAGATACGTCTAAATTCTTTTTTTGACACACCTCTTGTTTTCCGCAGTCCCAAAAACATAAATTCTTCCATCTGACGAGGTTCTTCCAAAAACTGTACGTCCTCCCGCATGGTTTTAGGCTTGTCACAGCGTTCCAGATAAGTCTTCATATCCTTTGTATTACTCATGCGAATATTTCGCACCATAGATGCAGCTCCCAGTCCTAAGCCCAAATAATCTCCACGTTCCCAGTATTTCAGGTTATGTCTGGACTCTTTGCCCGGCTTGGCATAATTGGAGATTTCATACTGCTCATAGCCTGCTTCTTTTAAAAATCTGCCTGTCCAAAGGTAGATTTCCCTGCTGGTTTCTTCATCAGGCAAAAGCTCCGGATGCTCTGCATACTTTTCATAAAAAGGCGTACCTTCTTCGATAATAAGCTGATACACAGAAATATGCTCCGGATTTTGCACTGCTGCAATTTCCAGCTCTTCCTTCCACTCCTGCAAGGTCTGCCCCGGCACAGAAGAAATCAAGTCTATGCTGATATTGTCAAACCCAACTTTTCTTGCCAGCTCATAGCTCTCTGCAAACTCCTGATAGGTATGAATTCTCCCTAAAAGTCTAAGTTTTTCATCTTTTACTGACTGCAGTCCCATACTCAAGCGATTTACTCCATTTGCTTTATAACACTGCAATTTTTCTTCATCCACAGTTCCCGGATTTACTTCTATGGTAATTTCCGGTCTTTTTTCTAATTCAAATACTTCATAAATTTTCTGAAGAATGCGCTCCATTTGCTTTGGCCGGAGAACGGATGGCGTACCTCCCCCAACAAATATCGTTGACACACGATATCCCTTTACAAAATCTCTGTAACTTTCAATCTCCGAAAGCAGTGCATTTACATACTGCTCCCGTTCTTCCTCTCCCGCACTCCACGAAAGGAAATCACAGTATTCACATTTTCTTACGCAAAAGGGAATGTGAACATAAAGTCCCAAATCTTTTTTCATACAATACCTTCCCCAATTTTTTATTTATCGTCTAATTTTAATACGCTCATAAATGCCTTCTGCGGAATTTCTACATTTCCGATCTGGCGCATACGTTTCTTACCTTCCTTCTGTTTTTCCAGAAGTTTTCTCTTACGGGAAATATCGCCTCCGTAACATTTTGCCAATACGTCCTTACGCATTGCTTTTACGGTTTCTCTGGCAATAATTTTACTTCCCACTGCTGCCTGAATTGGAATTTCAAAAAGCTGTCTCGGAATTTCTTCCTTGAGCTTTTCACACATTTTACGTCCTCTCTCATAAGCAGAACCGGCAAATACAATAAAGGACAAGGCATCCACTTCTTCTTTGTTTACCAGAATATCCAGTTTTACCAAATCGCTCTGCTCATAACCAAGCATCTCATAATCAAAAGAAGCATAGCCTCTGGAACGTGATTTTAAAGCATCAAAGAAGTCATAAATAATTTCATTCAACGGCAGATGATAATGAAGAAGGGCACGGGTAGTTTCCATGTATTCCATTCCCTGATACTGTCCTCTTCTCTCCTGACACAAGTCCATAATCGGTCCGATAAACTCTGTGGTCACCATGATTTCCGCCTTTACCATAGGCTCTTCCATATAATCAATTTCAGATGGGTCCGGAAGGTTTGACGGATTGGTGAGATCAATGACTTCCCCGTTTGTCTTATGCACTTTATACACAACGCCCGGAGCTGTTGTGACAAGATCCAGATTATATTCTCTTTCCAATCTCTCCTGAATAATTTCCAGATGCAGCAATCCTAAGAAACCACAGCGGAACCCAAAGCCAAGGGCAATAGACGTCTCCGGCTCAAAAAACAGAGAAGCATCATTTAACTGTAATTTTTCTAAAGCATCACGCAAATCCTGATATTTCGCACCATCCGCAGGATACACACCGCAGAATACCATTGGATTTACTTTCTTGTAACCCGGCAGTGGCGTTTCGCAAGGTCTTTCCTCATCTGTAATAGTATCACCTACACGGGTATCTTTTACATTTTTAATGCTGGCAGTCACATAGCCTACCATACCTGCGGAAAGCTCCTCACAGGGAATAAACTGTCCTGCACCAAAATATCCTACTTCTACAACTTCTTCTACCGCTCCCGTTGCCATCATACGGATTTTTGTGCCTTTGCGAACGGTTCCTTCCTTAATACGGCAAAATACGATAACTCCTTTATACGGATCATAAATAGAGTCGAAAATCAACGCCTGCAAAGGATTTTCAGGGCTTCCTGAAGGCGCCGGAATTTTCGCTACAATTTGCTCCAGCACGTCTTCAATGTTCAAACCTGTTTTTGCAGAAATCAAAGGCGCATCCTGCGCTTCTATTCCAATGACATCCTCGATTTCATTAATGACTCTTTCCGGCTCTGCACTTGGCAAATCAATTTTATTGATAACCGGAAATACATCCAAATCATGGTCTAACGCCAGATATACATTCGCCAGCGTCTGGGCTTCAATTCCCTGCGCAGCGTCTACTACCAAAATTGCTCCATCACAAGCAGCCAGACTTCGTGATACTTCATAGTTAAAGTCCACGTGTCCCGGCGTATCTATTAAATTAAAAATATATTCCTCTCCGTCCTTTGCATGATATACAATACGGACAGCCTGAGATTTTATAGTAATTCCTCTTTCTCTTTCTAAATCCATATTATCTAAGACCTGTGCCTGCATCTCTCTGTCAGTAAGCAGTCCTGTTTTTTCGATAATACGGTCTGCCAATGTAGATTTGCCATGGTCAATATGTGCGATAATACAAAAATTACGAATTTTACTCTGTTCGATTGACGGCATATAATTTCCTCCATAGTTTTCCTTCATGCTAACATGCTAAACATATAAATAGGCATACTATATAAGTATATCATGGCAGTCTGAAATCAAGCAAGAAATTTATGTACCTGTCAGTACCTTATTTAAAATATCTGCCAGTGGTTCCATAGCATTCATCTCTTCCTGCACGGTATTCGTCTGCGCTCCGCATTCCACCAGCAATGCTTTTGGCCTTAAATGCAGATTATAACGATATCCCCTCAAATAAATGGTTCTTGCTATATCGGGATAATACTTTTTTGCCTCCAGCATCATCTGCAACGAAAATGCCAGATTTTCCTGAATATAAGGATTGGGCAAATAAGAAATTTCACCGTTTTTCTTTGTTCTGCTCAGTCCGTTAAAAAACATAATTTTGGCAGTTTCCTTTCCGTCAATATTTGTAACCAGTCTCTTATTCTCTGCCACGCCGTCTCTGTGAAGATCAATCACCACCTCCACGCTGGGATTTTCCTCTAAAATCTGACTAATTCGCTCCTGTGCATAAGTATACGCTTTATCTCTGTCCAGCTTTCCGTCTACAATATCAAAAGTATCTGTCACATGAATGACATTGTATCCGTATGTATCCTGCAGCAAGGCTGTGAGATAATCCCCCACCCCCACAATGGTCGTAGAAGGAGCACCCGGCACAGAGTCAATAAAACCTTCCTGAGAATGACTATGGTAAATAAGAATTTGAGGCTGTTCATTACTTCCCTGCATCCGCATATCCATTTCCAGAAGCGCCGGTGCATTTAACTGCTCACTGTCTATACTGGTAGTTTTATCTACCGTATAAAAATTACTCATAACAAAGTCAAAATCCTGAAACTTTTCCAGCGGAATATCCGTAACAGGAGCTCGTATGGGACTGACAGCTTCCTGACTAGGTGTATCTCCCTGTATTTCCTCATCTTCTGTATTTTCATAACCGGAAGATGGAGGTCCTGCTTCCTGATTTTCTTCCAAAAGCTTCGCCTCCAGAAACTCCGTATTTTCCCTCATAATCCGGCTGCTGGTTTCTGTATCGATTTCCGATTTTTTTTCTTCTTTGAGATAATCCCTCCATGCAGGGATTTGTGCCTTTATTTTATCCAATAACCATTGCGTTCCGTTCTTTTCCTCTTCTGTTTCTGTTATTCCCGGAAGATACGTCTTTAATGCCTGATGTTGGATATTCCCCATCATATATTCCATATCTTTTTTCTCAAGAGCCAGTCCCTTTACAATAATATATCCCGCCAGCAAAACCATTAAAATCCAAAGCAAAATTGAAATTCCCTGTTCTACATCTCTTTTCTTCACCTTATCACCTCATATCTATATATGAGAAAATATATTTCAATTATGCCTTGTCTTTTTCAAATGTAAAATTCAGTCCCTCTGAAATGGTATAAGAAAGCCGTTTAATCGTATCGTCTACATCTTTTGGCGTTACAAACATACTATAAATAGAAGGCGCTATCATCTCTTCTAAAAATTCCTTCTTCTCTGCCTCCTCTAAAGTATCCAAAAGATGCGCCATAGAGTCATGCACAATGGTTGCCGCATCTACTACCGTAGGTACTCCAATTCCAATTACTTTTACTCCCAGCACGGCTTCATTTAAACCGTTTCGATGATTTCCCACGCCTGAGCCGGGGTTAATTCCCGTGTCTGTAATCTGAATGGTTCTGTTCAAACGCTTGATGCTTCTGGCGGCTAAAGCGTCAATGGCAATAATTACATCCGGCTTTGTTTCCTCTGTTACTCCTCTGATAATCTCCAATGTTTCCATTCCTGTCTGCGCCATGACTCCCGGAACAATTCCGCTTATGCTGCTGGCATGCTCCTCTCCCATTCCCTGTATACCGTATTCTTTAATAATGTGTCTGGTAATATGAAGATTTGCCACTACCTCTGGTCCCAGTGCATCCGGCGTAATTTCCCTGTTTCCCAAACCTGCCACCAGAACTCGAATATCTTCCTTTTTTGGCAAAAGGCTCTCTACATGATGTGCAATCTCCTTTGAAATTTCTCTGTGATAATCCTCGTCCGGCACAGACAGATTGGGGGCTTCTATGGTAATATACACGCCCTGCGGTCTTCCCATGGTTTTTGCTCCGTTTTCTGTCTCAATTCGCACAACTGTTGTTCTAATATCCTTCTCCTGATTATAATCCTCCTCAATTACAACGCCTCGGATTTCTACATTATCTTCCTCAAATTTTTCCTTTGCCTCCAATGCCAAATCCGTATGAATTCTCTGCAATGACATCTTACTCTTCCTTTCCCTGCCTTTTTTAAGTATTTTTCGCAATTTAGAAGATTTTATGTATTGACATTTATGGGTAAATATTCTACAATAAAAAAGCATGTTATATCGGAGAGTTCCGTGTCTTTCTCCGATAAATAATAGAAAATAACAAATTGGAAAAAGATTATATTCGGAGGTGTACGCTTTGGCTAACATTAAATCTGCAAAAAAAAGAGTATTAGTAAACAGAAAAAAAGCTGAAAGAAATAAATCTATCAAATCAGCTGTGAAAACTTCTATCAGAAAAGTAGAAGCTGCTATCGAAGCAAAAGATAAAGAGGCAGCATCTGCAGCATTATTAAATGCAATTTCTACTATTGATAAAGCAGCTTCTAAAGGTGTTTATCATAAAAACACAGCTGCAAGAAAAGTTTCCCGCTTATCTAAAGCAGTGAACACTCTTGCATAAGAATTAAAATAAAATCAGAGCCTTGGTTGACCGTCATCAGCCAAGGCTTTTTTGCTATATACTGCTGAATTTTACTAAAAGCAGTTCCACACTCATAGTATCTGTCATAAATCCCGTTTTTACTTTTGTTTCTGCCGCAACACATTCCTCCACTGCTGCCCTTAATTCTTCGGTACTGTATTTTCTTGCATAGGTGAGATAATTTTTCACAACAAACGGCTGAATTCCTGCTTTTTTTCCAATTTGCGATTGATCATATCCACATTTTGATAATTCCTTTACCTGCATAATCAGGTTAAACTGTCTTGCAAGAAGAAACAATATTCTCATAGGTGGCTCTTTTAATGCCAGCAACTCATAATAAAGATCTAATGCTTTTTTTTGATTTTTCTCTGTTACAGCCCGAATCATCTCAAAAATATGATTGGTTATCTGTGTTGTACATACATTCTCAATATCCTGTGCTGTAATAATTTCTCTGTCCATGGTATAACATAAAAGCTTTTCCAATTCCCTTTCTATATTTCCCATATCTGTTCCTGTTTTACTCAGAAAAAGCTCCATATCTTTTTGGGTAATCTTTTTTCCCTCTCTTTTCATCATTCCCAAAACCCAACGCATAATCGTATTACTGTCCTGCACATTAAATTCCACTGCTCGACCATACTTTTTTACAGCCTTATACATTCTATTTCGTTTATCTACATCATTTTCGATAAACACCATACAGATATATTCTGGCAACTCCGCCATATATTCCGGTAAATCTCCACACTGATTTTTAAAGAAACCGGTATCTTCCAGAAAAATCACTCGTCTGTCTGCAAAAAAAGGCATAGTTTCTGCCAAATCTATAATTTCCTTGGGCTCCGTCTTTTTCCCTTCAAACATAGAGAAATTCATGGAGTCCTCCTCTTGAATCAGCGCCTTTTTCAATTTCCCTTTATACTGCTGTTTTAAATAATTTTCTTCTCCATAAAGCAAATATACCCGTTTAAAATCCTGATTTTTAATATCTTCCTGTAAGCTTTTCATATTTCTCTCTTTTCTTACCTTTTTTACTTTTCCTGCACATTCCACAGCGGTAAACTGATTATATCACGGTTCATTTTCCATGAAAAGATACCTTTTCTTTCCCAATCTGCTTTCTATACAAAAACTATTTTTCCTTTCTGTCAATCTAATCTCCCCCTCTTCCATAGTAAACAACATTTTTTCTGTATAATTTTCCAATCTTTCCAATAATTCCTTGTGAGGATGCCCATAAGAATTATCTTTGCCACAGGAAATTACAGATGCTTTAGGGTTGACAATTTCCAAAAATTCTTCTTTTGTGGAATTCTTAGAACCATGATGTGCCACTTTCAACACATCATATTCCTCACCTCTTGCTTTTATCTCCTGAAAAAGTTCATTTTCGCCTTCTCCCTCTATATCTCCGGTAAAGAGTACCTTTAAGCTTCCTTTTGTCATGCAAAATGCCTGCGAACCTTCATTACATTCTAAATCTTTTCTGTCAGGTGCCAAACATTCCAATTGTACTTTTCCTTCCCTTATTTTTGTTCCTTTCTTTATGTATACTGCCTTACAGCCTGCTTTTTTCCCCTTCTTTTCCAATTCCTCTAATTTCTCCTTTTTCTCCTCACATTCCGATAAAAAAAGTCTTTCAAGCTTTATCTGTGTCTCCTTTCTTGCCACACTTTCCAAAATTTCCTGTATCCCGCTAATATGATCCAAATCCGTATGAGAAACAAAAATTCCCTTTATTTCTTGTATTCCGCAGGCTTTTAAAAACGGAAGAATTCGGTACTTTCCCACACCGGACACACTGCTGCTGCCGCCGTCTATGAGAAAGCAACTTCTGTTACCCGTATGAATACAAATGCAATCCCCTTGCCCTACATCCAAAAAGGTAATATCTCTTATTTCCCACGGAAGCTTCACACACAACAGAAGGAGGCTTGCTATCCATATCCCGCTCCAAAATGTTTTCCGCCTTTTACTGCTTTTTTTACAATTTTTCACACACAGCAAAAGAATAAGAAACATATAATAGCATACGCATTTCCACAAAGCCGGCTTCCCTGTAATCCACATTGCAAAGGGAATATGCTGAATAATTTTTCCTACACTTATATAAGCTTCTAAAATCAACAGCGCAAGCGCTGTAACAAGTTTTCCCAAAGAAATAATTCCACACATTCCCAAAAGACTTCCTGCACAACCGGATATCAGTAAAATTCCTGCGGTTGGAAGAACCAAAAGATTTATAATTATTCCAAACACTGAGATTTCATAAAAAAAATACATCATCATAGGCAACAGCACTGCCCATACCGCAATTCCTCCCTTTATTCCATCCATAAAAAGCTTTTTGGTTTTCTCTCCTAATGTCTTCTTTCCTCTCTGCATTTTCTTTGAAAAAAATGCGGGTTGAACAAGACCTAAGCCTAAAATTGCACCAAAAGACAATAAAAAGCTGCTGTCATATAAATACAGTGGCGATTTTATAAGGAGTAAAATACAGGCTAAGGCTGCTGAAGATAAAAAATCATACGTTCTTTTCCAAATCAATGCTCCAATCCAGACTGAAAACATAATTGCCGCCCGCATGACTGCCGCTCCGCTGCCTGTGAGACCTCCATATAAAATCATTGCAATCATAGAAATACTCCCTGCTGCCCAAAAGGGAACGGAAAGTCTCTGCAAAATTTTTAAAAGTCCTCCTCCCATAATAGAAAGGTGCAGTCCTGAAATGGCTAAAATATGAGAGCATCCCATAATTTGAAACAATATCTTCTGACTACTGTCCAAATTTCTTTTTTCTCCTAACAAAACAGACTCAAAAAACCCGATTTTATCCTCCGGAACAACTTTTGAAATTCCTTTTATCCACATTTCTTTAATCTTGTTCTGCCATTTTAAAAACAGATTAAAATTCTTTTCCAACACTTGTACAGACTCGCCGGACTGATACCATTTTATCCCTCTGGCATAGTTATAAACCCTTTCATTAAACTGTCCCAGATTAGCAGGCAAAGGAATTTCCTCCAGCCTTCCTTTTACGAAAACCTTGTCCCCACAGCGAAAGGCAGTGCTGCACTTTTCTCTTTTTATATGAACTTTTACATTATCTATGGAATATTGTTTTGAATTTATAGTTAGATTTGCATTCTTGATATAAAGATTTGTATAAAGAGTAAATTCTTCTTTCTTATAAATTTCTCCGCTTACTGCTGCTTTTTCCAGAGGAATTTTAAGAGGAAGCTTCGGCGTTTGAAAAGTGAACGCCGAAACCTGCATCTGTCCCAAAAGCCACAGCATGACTGCCCATAAAAGGGCAGCCCCACATAATGGTCTTTTACTCACTTTCTTCCTCCTTTAGCAATCCATAATCTGCATGATACGGTTCGTCTAATTTCATGGTTTCCCGAAACGTAACCTTCGTTTCTCCTTCCACCGAAATCTGCACAGCACGAATATTACATGCGTCTGTAAGAGAATTGACAATAGAGTATATCGGAAGCTTTTCCTGCACATCCATGGAGTCTGTCAAAAAACTCTTATCCAGATTTACATAACAAATTCCTTCTACAATAGAAACGCCTAAAATTTTTGTATTCGGTGATAAGGTCGGTTTTAACCCCTCTGTCTTAGGGCCTTTCAGCAATCTTTCCACCACTTCCCGTTCCACCGGAACATTGCTGTTATAATATGCCGAAACCGTCTCTTTCACCAAGCTGCTTCCGCTTTCATCTGCGAAATAGAGGTTCAGATTACTGTGTACATAAGAGTTTACATTTTCACCTTCATTTTCCACAAAGGTATTCCTATCCATTTTCCCGATTTCCACACCCTCTGAGTCTGTCATGGGCGCTCCGTTCTCTGTAAATTCCACATACTCAACTCCGGGTATCTGGGTAAATGCTTTTACAATACCTGCTCTTACCAGAATTTCTCTGGTATTTTTCATTTTTTTATAATTTTCATTAAAATTGACAACAACCTTTTCTCCATCATAACTGCACTCCAAAATATTTACATCTTTTGGAAGCAGCCGAAAATGTTCCTCTTTTTTTGGTATTTCATCCAGCATCTCGCCGATTTCCTTTACCATTGCCTCTGTTGTCCTTTTTGTCGGCTTATACTCATCCGTTTCCAAAGAACTTTCCGTAGGCGACAAGTAATACATCTGATATTCTCTTTTTTCATTTTTTTCTTCCTTTTTGCTGCACCCTGTTACAGCCACTATAACAAAGCAGAGCAAAAGAAACAGGATGCCATGTCTTTTTCCTTTCACCTGTATGCCTCCTATCCAATATAATTTAACGGAATTCTCACTGAAAACGTAGTTCCTTTATGCTCCTCGCTCTTTACCTTAATCGCACCTCTGTGCATAACAATGGCATTTCTGGTAATAGCAAGTCCCAGACCTGTTCCGCCGATTTCTCTGGAGTGTGACTTATCCACACGATAAAATCTTTCAAAAATACGGTCAATGGACTCCTGTGGGATACCAATTCCCGAGTCTTCTACGGAAACATAAAAATATTTATGGTCTGCATTTAAAGTCACATGTACCCATCCGTCTTCCACATTATATTTAATACCATTTTCTACTAAATTTGATAATGCCAGACTCAGCTTCACCTCATCAATCTCTGCAACAATCGGACGATAACTTTCTAGTACCAGCTCCACCTTCTTTTTATCAGCAATCGGCTTCAGTCTCTTTAAAATATTTTCCATAAGCTCATTGATGTTTACTTTCTCAATATTAAGCTCTGATGCCTTTTTATCCATTTTCACCAAAGACAACAGGTCTGTAATAATCTTATTCTCCCTGTCAATCTCAACTGCGATATCCTGCATAAATTCCTTATACAGCTCTACGGGAACATCCTCCTGTCCTGCAAGGGAGTCCGCCAAAACTTTTATCGATGTCATCGGTGTTTTCAGCTCATGAGACACATTTGCCACAAATTCCTGTCTGGAGTCGTCTAAAACCTTCATTTTCTTCAGCATTTTATTAAAAACACTGCTTATCATCTCCGTTTCTGTATAATCCGGCACTGAAATTTCTTCATCTAAATACCCGTCTGTCAATTCTTCAATAGCTTTTCCAACTCGTGCAAACGGGCGAACCAATGTTTTTGACCATACAAAACCTAAAATTAAAACAAATACACAAATAATAAGCAGCAGTAAATTTGCCCTGTGTCTTAAAATAGCGATACTGTCTTTAATATCGCTGGTAGAAATACTAATGAGCATTACACCCTCTACCTGCTTATTTATCATGTTTTTCAGCGGAACCGTCTGTACAATGTAAGAATTATCTTTATCATAATATCCTGTATTTTCTCCTTCAAAACACTTAATTACAGCCTCTGAAAGAACATATTTTCCCTCATCAATATCATAGGTATCCTTTACAATTCTTCCGTCTCGGTTAATCACTAAAATTCTTCCGCTGAAAACGGAAGAAAACATAGCCAACTCGCTGTTAATAACCTCTGACTGGGGATATTTTAAATATTCCTCCTTCATAAGCTGTTTTCCCAGAATATCGCATTGATTTTTCACGCTGATGTTTTTCAGCTCTACTGCCCGATTTTCGTAACTGCTTACAATTACGCTTTCTGCAATGATACACGGCAAAATTCCGATAATCACCAGAAGTACCATAACTCGAAACCTAAGACTTTTCAAAAATGACAGTTTCATCTTTATCTTCATTCTAATTTCCTCACTCTATCAATAGGGCTTTTCAAAAAGCCTCAGAAAAGAATTGCCGCAATAGCATCTATCTACTGCGGCGTTAGCTTAGCCCTGAAAATAATATCCAATTCCCCATTTTGTATGAACATATTTCGGGTCACTTGGAACAGCTTCTATTTTTTCTCTTAAACGCCTGATATGTACATCAACGGTACGCACATCTCCCGGATATTCATATCCCCATACTAAATTTAAGAGATTTTCTCTGCTGTATACTTTGTTTGGATTTTTTGCCAAAAGCTCCAATACATCAAATTCTTTTGCAGTCAGATTAATTTCTTTCCCTGCGATAAATACTCTTCTGCCTTCGCAGTCTAATTTCAAGTCTCCCGATACCAATGTTTTTCCAAAGCTTTCTTTTGCTTCTTCTTTACGCATTCTTCGCATAATCGCTTTAATACGTGCTTTTACCTCCAGAATATTAAAAGGCTTTGTGATATAATCATCCGCACCGTATTCAAGCCCCAGAATTTTATCCATATCTTCCCCTTTTGCAGTTAGCATAATAATGGGGACAGATGAAAACTCTCTGATTTGTTGACAGACCTCCAGTCCTGTAAGCTTTGGAAGCATAATATCCAGAAGAATCATATCATATTCCTTCTCTTTAGCTTTTTCCAGTGCTTCTTCTCCGTCATAAGCACAATCCACTTCCATTCCTTCCTGTTCCAGACTAAAACGTATTCCTTTTACAATCAGTTTCTCATCGTCTACTACTAATACACGCTTGCTCATCTATATTCTCCTTATTTTACTGTTATGTAATCCTTGACTTTATCAAATGTTTTCCCTTTAATCCCCGGTACCTCTTGAAGCTGTTCAATATTCTGAAAACCTCCGCAGGCTTCCCGATACTCCATAATGGACTGTGCCTTTTTTTCTCCTACTCCCGGAATTTCCTGAAGCTCTGTCAAATCGGCTGTATTTATGTTAATTTTACCACCGCTTTCTGTATTTTCCGATGAGCCGGAAAACATTTCAGGCTGTACTTCCATTTGTTGTACTTCTTCTATTGTATAGATTTGAAGCTTTTCCCCGTCTGATAAAACAGAAGCCTGATTAATTCCCGTTGTATCTGCATTTTCCAAAAAGCCTCCGGCTTCCTGAACTGCCTCAAATACTCTGGAACCCTGTTTCAGACGATATACCCCCGGAGCGCTCACTGCTCCGCTGACATCTACCCATATCCAAGCTTCTTCTTGTTCAGAATGTTCCTCTGTTTTTGGTTTATTCTGTTTTTCTTCCGACTGCTCTATCACAACCGTTTCCTCTTTTGGGGAATTACAGGAACTAAAAACAAGACATATTATGCCCATAAGCATTATAAATAAGATATTTTTTGCTTTCATCATACAATTACCTCCTTACGAGCTTGTAAAGAGGAGTTCGTACAACTATGTCTATTGTAACGAATTTGCAATCTCTTTACAATATCAAATTGATAACTTCTTTTCTAAAAAATACATAAACTTTTTTGTGTTCTAATACGTTTTATGGGTATTACGGCAGAAACACCGATTTGCCTATTTGAAATGTAGCTTCAGTATAGCACTATTCTTTTTTTCCTGCAATCCAAAAAACAGCCGTAAGCAACCGGCTGTTTTTGTCTATTTTTCCCATTTGAAAATAACGATGCCCGCAATAGCGATTGCCATTCCCAAAAGCTTTCTCCATTGAAAATCCACCTTTTCCACACCGAACATCCCAAATAATTCAATAAGATATGCCACTGCAAGCTGTGCGATTACAATCAGCATTGCCGCTTTGGCAGGTCCTAAAGAGGACATACTCTGAATAACTGTTACAGTAATAAAAGCTCCGATTACTCCACCCAAAAGTATATACTTATTTTCGACCTTCATCAAAGCTCCCACGGACTCACGTCCCGTAAACAACCATGCTGCCACACAAACAAGAAATGCTGAAATCTGCACCCACCCTGTCGAAACCCAAAGACTTGTCTGCTTTGTCAGCTCCGTATTAAAAACTCCCTGTACACTCATAAGCGCTCCTGACAGCAATGCAATTAAAATTCCCCACATTTTCATTTTCCTCCATTATTTTCTCTTCATATTTTTACCTGTATTTCTTTTTTTATTCATATCTAACCTTGCATATCAATGTATATTTATTCTATTTTTATCTGTTTTATAAGTTTTTTTCTATTTTTTTAAAAAAACTATTGCATAATTATTTATTTAGGTGTATATTACATTCATACAAAATAATTCTTTGGAGGATTTCGTTATGAAAGAAAAAGTTATTTTAGCATATTCAGGCGGTTTAGATACAACAGCTCTTATTCCTTGGCTAAAGGAAAATTTTGATTATGAGGTTATCTGCTGCTGCATCAACTGTGGCCAAGGTTCAGAATTAGATGGTTTGGAAGAACGTGCAGCTTTATCCGGCGCTTCAAAGCTGTATATTGAAGATATTGTAGATGAATTTTGTGATGATTACATTGTTCCTTGCGTTCAGGCAGGCGCTGTTTACGAAAATAAATATCTGTTAGGCACTTCTATGGCTCGTCCGCCTATTGCAAAAAAATTAGTAGAAATTGCAAGAAAAGAAGGCGCTGTCGCTATCTGTCACGGAGCTACGGGAAAAGGAAATGACCAAATCCGTTTTGAATTAGGAATTAAAGCGCTTGCTCCCGATTTAAAAATCATCGCTCCATGGCGTATGACAGATGTATGGACCATGCAGTCCCGTGAAGATGAAATGGAATACTGTAAAGCACATGGTATTGACCTTCCGTTTAATATGAGCAACAGTTACAGCCGTGACAGAAACTTATGGCATATCAGCCATGAAGGTCTGGAATTGGAAGATCCTGCTGCTGAACCGGATTATGAACATTTACTGGTTCTGGGCGTAACTCCTCAGAAAGCGCCTGACAAAGAAACTGAAATTTCTCTTACTTTTGAAAAGGGAGTTCCTACTGCATTAAACGGAAAATCCATGAAGGTATCTGAAATTATTACAGAATTAAATGAATTAGGCGGCGCCAATGGTATCGGAATTATTGATATTGTAGAAAACCGTGTTGTAGGTATGAAATCCCGTGGTGTATATGAGACTCCCGGCGGAACAATTCTTATGGAAGCTCACGCACAGCTGGAAGAATTGATTTTAGACCGTGACACAATGGAAATGAAAAAGAAATTAGGAAGTCAATTTGCTCAAATCGTTTACGAAGGAAAATGGTTCACACCTCTGCGTGAAGCAATTCAGGCATTTGTGGAAAGCACACAGGAGTATGTAACCGGAAAAGTAAAATTAAAACTCTATAAAGGCAACATCATTAAAGCAGGTACTGTTTCTCCTTACAGCCTGTATAATGAGTCTCTTGCATCCTTTACGACAGGTGATTTATACGACCACCATGACGCAGACGGATTTATCACTTTATTCGGTCTGCCGTTAAAAGTTCGTGCTATGAAAATGGCAGAGGCTGCAAAAGAAAATAAATAATTTTTAGCGAAAAGAGGGGCTGTTGTATAAACAATGTCAATAAGTTAAGGATTGTCCCAACAACTTCATTATGAATGATCAAATAGCTAAGAGCAGATATTTCTGCTTTTGGCTATTTTTGCGCATAGCAAATAAAACAGTCCCATGGGCTGTAAGATTATAAATATTTTTTATTCTTTCTATGCTATTCTATATAAGAAGCTCACTGCTGAGTTAGGACTGATTTTCCGAGGAGCCTTACGCCCTTCTCTTACAGGAAGGATATTCTTTTGAATAAGTGCTTCTAAATTTGGTGGAGGAACCCTGCCCGAAAAAAATTCCCGGCATATCAGCACTGCAACAGTGAAGTTGGCCTGATAAATATACTTCCTGTTTTTCTGTTGGATTACGATCTTTGTGATAATCCTTTCACAGAAGTTGTAGATGATCAGTCGGGCAAAAATTTCCTGCAAGATATACTCCACCTTTTTTGCATGGAAATTCGTTAATCCAATCGTATATTTCAATTCTCGAAAAGAACGCTCAATTCCCCATCTCCATTCATACAGTTTTTTGATTTCTTTCATTGGAAAATCTTCTTTCTCCAGATTCGTAATGATACATTCCATCGTATTTTCTGTAATCGGAAACCGTAAGACACGAAAATGAAGTGTATAAAAGGGATTTTCGATTGGATCCAGAAAATCACAGACAGTTTTGTTTGTGAGGAAGCGATATTTATGGGGCTGGCTTTTTATTTCTTTTGTTTGCTTCCTGGTAAGGATTAAGGACAAAGTACAATCAAAAGTTCCATCTTCCGGTATCGGTAAATGTGTAAGAATACCGCGGCTCCCCAGATCTTTTGCACGGATCAGAAATTTCCACCCTTTTTCCTGTGCGTTAGCCATGATGTTATAACTTTCATATCCTCTGTCTGCAATCAGCAGAACCGGCTCTTGCACCTTAGAGCGTTTCAACATTTCAATAAGCGCCTGTGCCTCGTTTGGATGACGGCCGGGTTGTATGACAGCATCTATATAAATGCGGTTTTTCAGATCATACAGTGCATTTAAATGAAGTTGGTTATACCCCTTTTCACCTCGCTCGATAGAATTATGCCGTCTATGGGTCTCTTTGTCTTTCGGATTGCAGGCGATGGCAAGGTCGGAACCGTCACAGGCAATTAAACGAAATCCCCGGTAAGTACTCAGAGTTGAGAAAGAATCCGTAAAAGTATGGAATAGAAAATCCATTGCATCAGGGAGCAGCTTTTGTCGCTGCTGTGAAAAGGCAGAAACAGAGGGCATATCAGGATAAAAATCCCAATAATCCATCCATTCTTTTGGAACCGTGTTTCCATTCATAGACAAAAGAAAACGGATCGTGTCTGCAAAAGAAATCTTCCGTTTCCTAGAAAAGTCTTTTTCGGGCTGCTTTACAAACAGTTGAGATACTTCCTGCATATTCGAGATTGTGCGAAGCAGATTCTGTTTTAACATAGTAGGTGAGTCATAAAACATACGGGAACCTCCTTAAATAAAAAATATATTTAAGTGGCTTCGCCGCAAATTTTTGAAGATTTGTCAAGCGGTTTTTCCATTTTATTACAAAAAAAGAGTGAGCATACATTTTTGTGTTACCCACTCTTTCAAGATTATCTTAACTTATTGACATTGGTTGTATAAAACAGCCTCCTCTTTTTATCTTCCTCCTATTTTTCCGTATATATTCTGGGGAACTCTCGCCTTTATTTCAATTCCTCTGTCCGTATATTCCTCTGAAATCAACTGTCCGTATTTTCGAATAAGCTGTATCTGTCCGGCTTCCTGATAGTCCAAAACTCTTTCCAGATATATTTGATTTTCTGTCAATATTTTTTCCAGAACTTCTTTTAATTCTTCTAATCCCTGTCCTGTTTTTATGGCTGTTTTCACAATATAATCTGCTTTAAAATCTCTTATAGTTTCTGCATCCTGAAGCTTATCCTGCTTATTGAACAGTGTAACTACTTTTTTGTCTTCTACGCCTAATTCCTGCAAAGTTTCATATACCACAAACATTTGTTTTTCCCTTTGGGGATTAGAAACATCTACCACATGAATAATGAAATCTGCATACTTTGCTTCTTCTAGGGTGCTTTTAAAAGCCTCTATTAAATGATGTGGAAGCTTTCTGATAAATCCTACGGTATCCGTAAGATAAAGTTTTTGTTTTCCCGGTAATTCCAAAATTCTGGTAGTGGGATCTAAAGTGGCAAAAAGCTTGTCTTCTTCCAAAACTTTTGCATCTGTCAACGTATTTAAAAGCGTGGATTTTCCTGCATTTGTATACCCCACAATAGCTGCTGTCATAATATTTTCCCTGCTTCTTCCCTCACGTAAAACCTGTCTGTGGCGTTTTACCTGCTCCAGCTCTTTTTTTAACTGGGAAATGCGAAGCTTAATCAGACGCCTGTCCATTTCCAGCTTTTTCTCTCCCGGTCCTCTTGTTCCTATACCGCCTCCAAGTCTTGACATGGAGCTTCCAAGTCCTGTTAAACGTGCTGCTCTGTATCGAAGCTGTGCCAGTTCTACCTGTATTTTTCCTTCACTGGTGTTTGCCCTTGCCGCAAAAATATCCAAAATTACCATGGTTCTGTCCATGATTTTACACTGCAATTCTCTCTCCAGATTGTTTATTTGTGAAGGAGAAAGCTCATCATCACAGACAATTCCCGTAGCTCCATATCCGTCAATCATCATGCGGATTTCATCTAACTTTCCTGTTCCCACATAATATCCCGGATGAACTGCTTCTCTTGCCTGTATCACAGTGCCTAGAACTTCTGCACCGGCTGTTTTTACCAGCTCCTTTAATTCTTCTAAAGAGTCCTCTGTATCATCATTGTCTCTGGTCTGAACACCAACCAAAATTACCTTTTCCTGTTCTTCTTTTAACTCATATAATTCCATAAATCTCTCCTATCTGCTCTCTAAAACAAATTCCTGAAAGCATTTCATGCTTTTTGTCAGGAATTTACTCTTATGATATACAAAATAATACTCCCTCACAATATTTTCATCTGTAATTTCAATTTCTCTCAAATGATGGCTTTTCATATAGGGTTCTAAAACTGATTTTGTAAGAAGCAAAACTCCCATTCCTTTCGCACAAGCCTCAACCAGACTTTGAATACTAATGCTCTCCATTACGATTTCCGGCTTCTTTTTATATTTACTTAAAAGCCCTTCCACCATGCTTCGAGAACCACTTCCTAATTCTCTTAAAAGCAACGGCAACTCAATAAGTTCTTCCATTTTCGCCAAACTATGCCAAGGATAATCAGAAGAACAAACTGCTATCATTTTATCTGTTCCCACAGCTACACTTCTAAAAAACTGTGGATTAGAAGGATAATCTGTAATTCCAAAATCCAAATCATTTCTTATTAGCTTTTCCTCAATCTGTCTGGAATTATCCACTAATGTATAAATAGGAATTTGCTCATATTTTTCTTTAAATCCTGCAACCAACTGCGGAAGATGACTAATTCCATAGGAGGCATTTGTTCCCACTCGCACTTTTGTCACGGTCTGAATATCCCGCAAAACATCTCTTGCCTCGTCAAATTGAGCCAAAATAGAGTCTGCATAAATTAAAAGCTGCTCTCCTGCCTCTGTAATATATAATCGTCTGTTCATCCGCTCAAACAATTTTGTTTCATAATACCCTTCTAATTCCCGAATTGCATAGCTCACTGCCGGCTGCGCCATGTTCATTTCTTCTGCTGCAAGAGTAATACTTTCCAAGCGACAAACCGCAGAAAATATTTTTAAATGTCGTAATGTCATACCTCTCCTTTTACATTCATATCTTTTTTGTTATACATACTATAATAACATAATAATTGCTATACAGCTAGAAAAAAGCTAAAATAGAATAGAATAAAAAAATGTGAGGTATTATTATGTTATTAGTAATTTTCTTTCTAATCTGTTTCTTTGCCTCCATCATAGGGGCAATTTGCGGCATCGGAGGAGGCGTTATCATAAAACCTGTTCTGGACGCATTTGGTGTTATGGACGTCGCCACCATAAGCTTTTTATCCGGCTGTACCGTGCTTTCCATGACTACATACTCTGTAATCAAAAGTAAATTAAGCGGCAACTCCAATATTGACCAGAAAACAGGTCTGCCATTGGCGCTGGGAGCGGCTGTGGGTGGACTTTTAGGAAAATGGATGTTTTCCTTTGTATCCTCCCTAAGTCCTGATAAGAATAAAGTTGGCGCTGTTCAGGCTACCTGCCTTATGTTGGTAACCATCGGTACTTTGGTCTATACTATTTACAAAGAACGAATAAAAACGTATCATGTAACAAACTTAATGGCTTGTGTAGCTATCGGTATTTTTCTGGGAATTCTTTCCTCCTTCTTAGGTATTGGAGGCGGTCCTATCAATCTTGTTGTTTTATTTTTCTTTTTCTCAATGACAACAAAAATTGCGGCTGAAAATTCTCTTTACATTATTTTCTTTTCCCAGATAGCCAGCTTATTATCATCCATTGTAACAAAAAGTGTTCCTGAGTTTGAAATTGCAACTCTTATCTTTATGGTAATAGGAGGCATTGGCGGAGGTATTGCTGGAAGATTTCTTAACAAAAAAATTCAGGAAAAAACTGTGGACAAGCTTTTTATCGGTTTAATGGTTGTTATTATTTTTATCAATATCTATAATATTTATCAGTTTATCGGATAATAAAAACTGCTGAGGATTTCTTTTCCTCAGCAGTTTTTATTAGTATAAAATATCTAATATCATAAAAATAAATAACCCAATTTCGATAACTAAAAAGCCAGCTGACTCTTTCCATTTTATTTTTTTACCATACACAAAACTAATTACTAAAACCCATTATATATCCAAAAAAAAGAATGCTTAAATATAGTGTATTAGACGCAGCATATTGATGATATATAAAATATATTAAAATTTCGAGCCAAAAATATGATTTAAAAGTTATTATGTGCCTATTTTTCATATCTGCATTTTTTACCATATATTTCAAAAATAAAACGATACTTAATAATACAATTATTCTTAAAGCATACCAGAATGCTTTGATTTGTACAGGCACAATAATCAATAGAAAAATACTTATTGCTACTAAAGCATGATATGTTGCTGTTTATGCTTCATAATAATCTCCATTCCGCCGCCTTTCAGGTGACGGCACAAATAGTAATGAAAGTGTTTCACACCTTCAAATTTTAGTGTTACAATAGATTTAATTATTAAGGCATCCCGGCATCGATATCAGATGCACCCACCCGTTTGTTTATTGATGTGCAGGTGCGCCTCTTTGCTTAGGTGGGAATACTCTTTAATCGGTTCACTGTGTGAGCCTGTTTTTTGTGTCTATTCCACGATTTTGGCTTAATTTACTTTTTTCACAGTATCACCTTTCTTAACATTAACTAAAATCATAAATTCAATTTATCGCTATTTTTATACTCTTATTATAGCAATTCTATATATTCATCACAATAATTATTTAAGAAATTCTTGAATTATCTCAAAAAGGTGTTCAATGGTGTTCAAAATAAATGCAGACAAAAAAGTGGGAGAAACGTTTTAAAATCAACGTTTCTCCCACTTTTTAAGTAATGCCGCAGACCGGAATCGAACCGGTACGGGAGTATAAGTCCCGCAGGATTTTAAGTCCTGTGCGTCTGCCTGTTCCGCCACTGCGGCATTTCGAAATGCTACTGCATTTCAACGACCCAGAAGAGACTCGAACTCTCGACCTCCGCCGTGACAGGGCGGCGCTCTAACCAACTGAGCCACTGGGCCATATTCAATTATGTATTTGGATACCTTTAACAAATGGACCTTCGGGGACTCGAACCCAGGACCGACCGGTTATGAGCCGGTTGCTCTAACCAACTGAGCTAAAGGTCCAAAAAGCCGATGATCGGACTCGAACCGATAACCTGCTGATTACAAATCAGCTGCTCTGCCAATTGAGCCACATCGGCATCCATTTTTAAGCTTATTTTAAGCTTAACGCTTAGTGACTCCTACGGGAATCGAACCCGTGTTACCGCCGTGAAAGGGCGATGTCTTAACCGCTTGACCAAGGAGCCCTATTAAATTTGTTGCTAAGCTCCCCCTGTTGGACTCGAACCAACGACACTGCGGTTAACAGCCGCATGCTCTACCGACTGAGCTAAGGAGGAATATATTTCTTACACCGTACCTTCAAAACCACATATATAAAACGAAACTTTCCAACTGCCGTTCAGTGACATCCTGCCTTCCGAAGCGGTCACTCATAAGCCTTCGGCTTACTTCGTATCCTTTGCTCCGCAAATGCCTTCCGGTAATCATCCGCATCTGTGAATGCAAGCATTCCCATCTGCTTCTGTTTCCCGTCAGCCGCTTTCGTCACTTTTAGGTCAAGCCCTCGACCGATTAGTAGCAGTCAGCTCCATACATTGCTGCACTTCCACCTCTGCCCTATCTACCTCGTCGTCTTCAAGGGGTCTTACTTCTTTTCAGAATGGGATATCTCATCTTGAGGGGGGCTTCACGCTTAGATGCCTTCAGCGTTTATCCCTTCCGGACTTGGCTACCCGGCCATGCTCTTGGCAGAACAACCGGTACACCAGCGGTCCGTCCACCCCGGTCCTCTCGTACTAAGGGCAGCTCCTCTCAAATATCCTACGCCCACGCCGGATAGGGACCGAACTGTCTCACGACGTTCTGAACCCAGCTCGCGTACCGCTTTAATGGGCGAACAGCCCAACCCTTGGGACCTACTACAGCCCCAGGATGCGATGAGCCGACATCGAGGTGCCAAACCACTCCGTCGATGTGAACTCTTGGGAGTGATAAGCCTGTTATCCCCAGGGTAGCTTTTATCCGTTGAGCGATGGCATTCCCACTTAATACCACCGGATCACTAAGCCCTACTTTCGTACCTGCTCCACCCGTCGGTGTCGCAGTCAAGCTCCCTTCTGCCTTTGCACTCTGCGAATGGTTTCCGACCATTCTGAGGGAACCTTTGGGCGCCTCCGATACCCTTTCGGAGGCGACCGCCCCAGTCAAACTCCCCGCCTGGCATTGTCCCACCGCCGGCTTACGGCGGCTGGTTAGAAACCCAATATCACAAGGGTGGTATCCCAACAGCGACTCCGCACAGACTGGCGTCCATGCCTCTTCGTCTCCCACCTATCCTGTACATGCAATACCGAGTCCCAGTACCAAACTGGAGTAAAGCTCCATGGGGTCTTTCCGTCCTGGCGCAGGTAACCAGCATCTTCACTGGTATTTCAATTTCACCGGATGCATTGTTGAGACAGCGCTCAAATCATTACGCCTTTCGTGCGGGTCGGAACTTACCCGACAAGGAATTTCGCTACCTTAGGACCGTTATAGTTACGGCCGCCGTTTACTGGGGCTTAAATTCAAAGCTTCGCATAAGCTAACCTCTCCTCTTAACCTTCCAGCACCGGGCAGGCGTCAGCCCATATACCTCACCTTTCGGTTTTGCATAGACCTGTGTTTTTGCTAAACAGTTGCTTGAGCCTATTCTCTGCGGCCACATCTCTGTGGCACCCCTTCTCCCGAAGTTACGGGGTCATTTTGCCGAGTTCCTTAACAATGCTTCTTCCGTCGGCCTTAGGATTCTCTCCTCATCCACCTGTGTCGGTTTACGGTACGGGTACGATATAAACAATAGCGGCTTTTCTCGACGCATGGCTCACACACTTCCCTACTTCTTTTCGGTCCGCATCACGTCTTTGGATTGCCTGGCGGATTTGCCTGCCAGACTCCTACCCCGC